>OLWA01000796.1_pt1 | contig 37014 bp, 35 predicted proteins | sample 1673251 | NCBI WGS metagenome assembly OLWA01 (sample SAMEA3178937, study PRJEB25190) | human gut metagenome | biome: human gut; feature: human-associated habitat; material: faeces | place: Austria | collected 2013 | reverse complement strand
TCTCCCTCCACTTCAAGAGCTATTGCAAGTTTGGTAAGAGATTGTAATGAAATCTCCCCACTCTGTTCAAACCGTTTTAAGGAACCCAGACTTACGCCTGACCTGACTGCCAGCTCCTTCTGTGAGATTTTCCTTCTCTTTCTAAGCTGCGCCATCCGTTTTGCAATATCCGTATCAATTTCCATCCACGTTTTTTGAAATAAATTAACCATGCTAATATTTTAGCCCATTTTTCTGTTTTTATCAAGATATGGCTAATATTTTAGCCCCAAAACTCAATCCGGACAATCCGCATCTTCATCATCCCATCGCCCACCTTTGAAAGGAACCGGAACAAACCGCTTACAGAAGGGTCTTTCAAATCATGATACCCCATCATATAGCCCTTTGCTGTTATCCGTGCTCCCGGCAGCCATGCTCCTAAATCCCGGTCCAGATTGTTGATATAAAAATATCTTTTAAAACTTTAACATTTATTATCTTATTACCATATACAATAATATTTAATATAGAATAAATCATATTCCAAAATAAATATATTAAAAATATATTAAGGATATATTTTCTAAACATATCTTTTATCTTTATATTTTTATCTTCATTTAAAAATATCGCACCACTTATCATAAGATAAATTGGAACAGCACATCTACAAATAGAATCTAAAATAGTAAGAAAAGTAAATTCATTGCTTTTTAAATCTAAAACATACCAATTTCTACTAATAACATGAATCATAATTACCATAAAACAAGTAATTACTTTTAAAACATCAAAATAAACAATTCTTTTTTTCATATAAATACTATAAAGAAGAAAAACTACTTTTCTTCTTTTAATTCCTCATGATAAATTTTATCTAAACAAGCATTAATCATCTTAGTAACATCTTCATCACTATATTTTTTAGATAATTCAATTGCTTCATTAATAGCTACGATACTTGGCGTTTTTGTATATAAAAGTTCGTAAATTCCAAGTGAAAGTATAGCTTTATCTACCTTACTTAATCTATCTATCGTCCAGTTATTTAAATATTTATTAGCCATTTCACTTATCTTTTTTTGATTTTTATAAATTCCTTTACATGTTTCTATTACAAATTCTTCATTCTTATAAATATCTGGTTGTTCTTCAATTAATTTATCAATGCTAAATTTTAAATTAGCAACTTCCATTATATAAGATTGATAAGTAACTGTAACAATAACATCTCTTAATTCACTACGACTTTTCATAAATAAGTACCTCCAAATAAATTATATATAAAAAAAACATTTTTGTAAACAAAAACTAGAAGTATAAATACGATAAACCTGAAATAATCAGGTGGGCATCTCTTAGTTATTTTTAGGATTCTTAAAATTATTTAAGCATTCAACACCAATAACTATACTCTGATTCCCTTATCGATGTTTGTAGGGTTTATACAAAATATATATCTTCTAGTTAATTTAAGTTTATCATAAATAAAAATATAAGCAATAGAATTAAAATTATTTTACATTTATTTTACAATATTTTTTATTTTCAATTTTTAACTTTTTTAAACTTTCACAAAGTAATTCACTAATAATTGTATCTAATTTTTCAGTACATCTTAATTGTGAACTTTCATATTGAATATTATAATTAGTAAAATTTTTAATTTTATTTTTACTATCTAAAATAAAATTAAGTATTTTTGAGTTATCATTATCTTCAAATAAATTAGTCTTATCAATAGGAATATACTTATCATAATAAGTTCTACCACTATAACCATACTTATCATAAACGGTAGTAACTACGACAAGTTTATTATTAAAATTATTTTTAATAAAGTCTTGTTTTTTCTTTGGTAATACATATGTAAAATTTGAAGAAGAATCAATTTTACCATTTATTACTATTTTATAATCATCATAATTAATTTCTATTCCCTCTTTTGTATAATTAAAATCAAGTGGATTTAAACACCACGTTATTAAAGATAAAAAATATAAATTTTCATCATATAATTTATTCATCAAAAATGTTCCTTTCTTCATAATCATCAAGAAAATTATATTTTAAATTTTTACTTTTATAACCTAAAACAGCATCAATATTAATATTTTTACTACTATTTAAAATATTAATATCAACATTTTTATTTATTTTTCTTAAATTTTTAATAAGATTTTTCATTTCAAGTCTTTTCCCTAAAGATTTTTTTGTAACATTACAAGCACAATCTAAAAAGTTTAAATTATTATATCTTACCCATGAAATTATATCTTCTTCTTTAATATAATAAAGAGGCCTTATAAGTTCCATGTTTTTAAAGTTCTTACTTTTTAATTTAGGCATCATTGCTTTATACTCTCCAGCATACAAAATATTTAACATAATTGTTTCAATTGCATCATCAAAATGATGTCCAAGAGCAATTTTATTACATCCAAGTTCTTCTGCTTTAGCATACAAACTTCCTCTTCTTTTTCTAGCACATAAATAACAAGGTGATGAAGTAGATTCTATTTCTTTAAATATATCACTTTTATAGATAACCGCATCAATTCCAAGTAGTTTTAAATTAGTTTTTATTTTATCTAAATTTTCTTTTTTATAACCAGGATCCATAACAATATATTTAAGTTCAAAATGATATTTAGAATGAATTTGTAACTCTTGCATACATTTAGCAAGTAAAAACGAATCTTTACCACCACTTATACAACAACAAATCTTATCATTTTCTTTTATAAGTTCAAAATCTTTAACTGCATGTACGAATTTTTTATATATTTTACTTCTAAATTTCTTTATTATACTTTTTTCTATTTCTTTAACATCATTCATAGTATTCCTCCATAAATTTCCGTAGTATATGATACCATTTTTTATAATTTTATTCAAGAAAAAAAGCAATGTATTTGCTTTAATCTATTTTTATATGTAATTCTTCTAATTGTTTTTCATTAACATCATTAGGACAATCACTCATTAAACATGATGCACTAGCAGTTTTTGGAAATGCGATTACATCTCTTATATTTGTTGTATCTGTAAGAAGCATTGTAAGTCTATCTAATCCAAGAGCTAAACCACCATGTGGAGGCGTACCATAATTAAATGCTTCAAGGAAAAAGCCAAATTTTTCTTTTGCTTCTTTTTCTGTTAATCCTAAAGCTTCAAACATTTTAGCTTGAACTTCACGATTATGAATACGGATACTTCCACCACCTGCTTCATAGCCATTTATAACAATATCATAAGCTTTAGAATAACAATTTCCTTTATCTGTTAAAAGTTTATCTATATCACTATCATTTGGAGCAGTAAATGGATGATGACATGCAACATATCTATTTTCTAATTCACTATACTCAAATGAAGGAAAATCTGTAACCCATAACATTTTATAACTTTTTTTATCAATTAAATCTAAATCATTAGCTAGCTTTATTCTAAGAGCTCCAAGTGCTTGTTTTGTTTTATCTTTTTTATCTGCTACGATTAAAACTAAATCATTTTCTTCTAAAGATAAACTTTGTTTTATATTATTTAATTCTTCTTCACTTAATACCTTAACAACACTACCAGTAAATTCATTATTATTATATTTTAACCAAGATAATCCATTTACTTTATACGTTTTTACGAAATCACTAAGTTTATCTATATCTTTTCTAGAAGTAGAATCTGCTTTATTTTTTACTACCAAACAGTTAATTATTCCATTATCTTTTAAAACATTTTGAAAAATAGAAAAATTAGTATTTACAAATATATTTGTTATATCATTTATTTTCATATCAAAGCGTAAATCTGGTTTATCACTTCCATAAAAGTTAATCGCATCATCATATTTCATACGCATAAGTGGTAAAGAAATATCGATGTTTTTTATTTTTTTAAACACATAAGCTACCAAGTTTTCTGTTAAATCCATAACATCTTCTTGTTCTACAAAACTCATTTCAATATCAACTTGAGTAAATTCTGGTTGACGATCTGCTCTTAAATCTTCATCTCTAAAACATTTTGCTATTTGAAAATATTTTTCAACTCCTCCCACCATTAAAAGTTGTTTAAATATTTGTGGTGACTGAGGAAGAGCATAAAATTTTCCTTTATTAACTCTTGAAGGCACTAAATAGTCTCTTGCTCCTTCAGGAGTAGATTTACAAAGAATTGGTGTTTCAACTTCAATAAATCCTTCATTTGATAAGAAATTTCTTATAGCAAGTGTAATATTACTTCTTGTAATAAGTTTTTCTTTTAAATAATTTCTTCTTAAATCAAGGTAACGGTATTTTAATCTTGTATCTTCTAAAGCAGTAGTTTCATCAGTTATTTCAAATGGTAAATCATTTGCTTCACTTAATAAAGTAAGGTCTGAAACAATAACTTCAACATCACCAGTTGGAATATTCTTATTTTTATTTTCTCTTTCTTTTATTACACCACTAACTTTAATAACAGATTCATTTTTTAAATTAGTAGCTATATTATAAAAATCATCATCTGGTCTTACAACAAGTTGAATTATTCCACTTCTATCTCTTAAATCAATAAATAAAAGTCCTCCAAGATTTCTTTTTTTTGAAACCCAACCAAATAAAGTAACATTACAATCAACATTATTTATATTAAATTCTGCATTATTATATTTTTTCATAACATCCTCCTAAAAGCATGAACAGTCATGACAGTTACAATCTCCGTCACAATCATCTTCACAGTCACAATCACAACTACAAGAAGAATCATCCTGTTCCAATTGTTCTAAAATGTATTTTAAAAATTCATTTTTAGAAACTTTTTCTTCTTCTCTTGTTTTCATATTTTTAACTGTAAAATATTCTTTTTCTATTTCATCTTCACCAATTACAACAGCATATTTTGCATTAAGCTTTTCCGCATATTTAAAATTATTAGCAAGTTTTCTATTTAAATAATCAGTTTCTACGCTTAGTCCTAATGTTCTAAGTAAATAAACTAAACTAAAGCTAAATGTTTTATCTAAAGTCATTGGTATTACATAAACATCAACACTTTTCTTATCAACAATATCAATATTTTCATGTTCTAAAGCGAGAAGTAATCTTTCACTTCCTAAGCCAAATCCTACAGCAGGAGTTGCTGGTCCATCTAAATTTTCTACCAAATTATTATATCTTCCACCAGCACATAATACATTTTGAGCTCCAAAATCTTTTATATTAGCTTCAATTTCAAATACTGTATGTGTGTAGTAATCAAGTCCTCTTATTGTTTTAGGGTCAACCTCATAACAAATTTCTAAAGCATTTAAATAACCAAGTACTTTTTCAAAGAAATTTCTTGATTCTTCATTTAAATAATCAATTGTTCTAGGAACATTTTTTAATACTTCATTATCTTTGTCAACCTTACAATCAAGTATTCTTAAAGGATTTTTCTTAAATCTTTCTTTACAGTCTTCACATAAACTATCTATATGAGGTTCTAAATAATCAATCAATGCTTTTTTATAATTTTCTCTTGATTCATTATCACCAAGAGTATTAATTCTAACTTTTACACCCTCAAGGCCCAATGTTTCAAATAAATGATATGGAATACTTATAATTTCAGCATCAATACTTGGATCATTACTTCCATATGCTTCACAACCAAATTGGAAATGCTCTCTATATCTTCCTTTTTGTGGTCTATCATATCTATACATAGGTTCAAAATACCAAAACTTTCTTGGAAGATCTGTGTATAATTTATTTTCAATAAAACATCTTGCTACACTTGCTGTTCCTTCTGGTCTTAAAGCTAAACTTCTATCTTTTTTATCCTTAAATTCATACATTTCCTTAGATACAACATCACTAGTTTCTCCTGAAGTTCTTTTAAATAATTCAGTTGCTTCAAAAACAGGAGTTCTAATAAAAGAATAATTAAAATTATTCATAATGTTTTCAAATATATTTCTAAGTGCTAAAACTTTTCTAGCTTCTTCATCGTATAAATCATAAGTTCCTTTTTGTTTACTAATCATAATATCACTCCTTTTTTATATTTATATAATACTTCTTTTTTCCAAATAAATCAACGAAAAAATAAGTAATAAATACTTATTTTACTTAATATATTAAACTTACATAATTAATCACGGTGTTTATATCTATTTTCATCAAAAAGATAATTAATGTTCCTAAAACTAAAAATGGTCCAAATGGTATTATCTTATCTTTTTTACTTAAAAGTAAATAAAGAGAAATAGGAAACGCAATTAAAGTTGCTAAAATTAAACTCAAGAATGATGACATAATAGGAAGAGTTAAACCAAGAACAAATAAAAGTTTAACATCCCCTCCCCCTAAAGCTTCTTCTTTGAACATAAATTTTCCAAGTATCATTATAAGATACATGAATAAAAACATAATAACACCATATAAAATATAAGTTAAAGATGAAACAAAACCATATTTTAAAATATTTATAATTATTATTAATATTCCAAAAAAGATTGTAACTTCATCTGGAATTATATAAAAGTTAACATCACTTACAATTACAATAGAAAGTAAACTAACTAAAGATAAACTTATAAGTAAATCATAACTAAAGCCAAATGAATAAAAACATGTTGCAAAAAGAAGACCTGTAAATAGTTCAATTAATGGATAAAATAAAGATATTTTTTCTTTACAAGCTTTACATCTTCCTTTTAGAAAAACATAAGAAAAAACAGGTATAAGTTCTAAAAAACTTAATTTATGATTACATTTAGGGCAATGACTTCCTGGTTTTATTATAGATTCATTTTTGCATAATCTATAACCTACAACATTATAAAACGATCCAAGTATCATACCAAGAAGGAAAAACACTATTGTAAAATATATCTTCATGATTATAATACCTGTGAATTAAATGACAACATTGGAATAATTACAGATAAGATTACTGTACCTACTATTGCTGCTAAAAGAATTATCATTACTGGTTCAATAAAGGTATTTAATCTTTTAACATAGTTAGCATATAAATCTTCATAATATGCCGCAACATGATTCATCATTGTAGGAAGTTTACCAGTATTTTCTCCAGTAACAAGCATTTCATATGCTACAATTGGAAAAGCCCATTTTCCTTTAAATGCATCACTAATTCTTGCTCCTTTTGCCAAATTATCTAAAGATTCTTTAATAATATCACTATATACTTCATTAGTTGTAATATTACTTAATATTTCCATTGTATCAGTTATAAATACATCATGATTTAAAAGTGAAGCAAATGTTTTTGTAAACATCGCTACTTCTTTATATATTACTAAGTTTTTAACAACAGGAAGTCTCATATAAAATGATTGCATTGCTTTTCTAAAAGGTTTTATAAATTTAAATGCTAATGTATAAATAACAAGTATTCCTATAATTATTCCAATAAGAATAAGACCTTTTGTTCTTAAAAAATTACTTATTTCTATTACTTTTAATGTAATATTAGGAAGTTTTGCATTATTAGAACTAAACATTTGAGTAAATGTTGGAATAACATAAGTTAAAATAAATGTAATAACTGCAATTGAAAAGACAAATATAATCGTAGGATATGCCATTGCACTAACAGTTTGTTTTCTTGTTTTATCTATAGTTGTATAATATTCTGCCATATCATCAAGAACAGATGGTAAATCTCCTGTCATTTCAGCAGTTTTAGTCATATTGATAAATAGTTTAGGAAAAACACTACCTTGAGCAGCTAAAGCATTTGAAAAACTTTCTCCTTTTACAAGCTCATAACCAATATTAGAAAATATTCTTCTTTGATTTGCTTTTACTGATTGTCTTTCAAGAATTCTAACTGAATCAATTAAAGATATACCTGCTTTTAAATAAGTTGATAATTGTGTTAAAGTAAAAGATAATTCACCATAACTTAATCTCGTAACACCAAGTTCTATATCTTTTGATACATCAAGTTTTAATACCTCGTAACCTTCATTACTTAAATAAACTTGTACTTCATCTTTATTATATGCATCAATATAACCATTAACTTTTTTACCTTGAGAATTTATAACTTGATATTTAAATCTAGTTTTTTTTACACCTTGTAAAGCCTCTTTTATATTTTCATTTTTATTACTATTGTTAATTGTATTAATTTTATTTTTTTCAATTTCATTTGTTAATGATGGATTAATATTATTAGTATTATCACTAACCATATTAATATCCGTATGAAAAGTACTGTTTTCATTAGAATTATTAATATCATCACTTACGGTATTAATATCTGTATGTGAAATATTATTAGTTTCATTATTTGAGAAATTATTTGAACTGTCATCATTAATAATTTTATTTATTTGTTCATCTAACAATTTATCTTCATTATTTTCCATATTATACATACCCTCTTTACTATACAATACTATTTTATATTAAATTTTAATTAAAATCAATAATAATTAACTAGATTTCTACAATTGTAACGCCATCATTAAATAAATCTAATTTATAAGAAATAACTTTTTTATTATTTTTTAAATATTTATGTATTTCTTCTTTTAAAATATGATTTCCTTTACCGTGAATAATTTTTATTAAATGATTCTTTAACACAATATTGTCTTTTATAAAACTATCAACTTTATATATTGCTTCATATCTATTACAACCATGTAAATCTAGTTCATTTATATTTTTATATAAATAATAATTGTCTATCATACGCTTCACCAATTATATTATATATTTAATTTAAAAAAATTAAAAGAAAAAACTATTAGTAAATTACTAATAGTCAGTGTATGTTGATGAATCAAATGCTAAAATCGCCATAAATATTGGATTAAGTAACCAAAGTCCTACACCAAATCCTGAATCTTTACCAAAACATTTAGCTATTCTAAAGTCTGATACGATCATTAGAATTCCTACGGCTATCCAACCAAATACTGGAACAAGGACTAATAATGACAACGCACCAGAAAATCCTGCCATTTCAAAAAATATCCACATGTTATAAACAGGTATTAAAGAGGCCCAACCTGGTTTTCCAGCTTTTTCAAATACTTTCCATAAACAAATAACTTCAAAAACATAAACTGCAAAACTAAAGATGTAAGAACCCATACCTAATGTAGCAACATATCCTTCAAAAAATGATTCATAATAATCCATACTCATATACATACCTTCTTTCTATATTTATTTTATCATATCTTGTATCTATTTTAAAGTACAATTATTATATTCATCACATTTTTCTTCGAGTAATTTAAAATTACAATAATTATTGTCTAATCTTACCAAAATAAAAATTAGAGTTGTGCTCTCTAATTATTTTTTAAGTTCCTCTCATAGTGGGAATCACTAGCTTTTTTATTTGCCTTAAGGCATTAATATTATATGTATAAATTATACATGCATTAACTTATAATGCACATAAATTATAACATATTTATCACAAAATGTCCATATATTCTATTTATTTAAAATAGCATCAATTGGTTTCATCTTTGATATTTTAATAATTGGTAAAATACTTGCTATTAATATTACTATAATAACTACTAAATATATAAAGACAAATTGTCTTATTCCTACCATAAATGGTGTAGTTAACATTCCTATTTCTTTTGCTATATAAGAATTTAAATAATTAGATACAATAACAAGTAAAATAGAACTTATCGTACCAGATATAATGGAAAGTGTAAATCCTTCCCATAAGAAAATACTTATTATGTCACTACTTCTAGCACCAAGTGCCCTTAATATTCCTATTTCTTTTTTACGATAATTGATGCTTGTGAAAATAAAGTTAGCTATTAAAAATACTGTAAACACTAATAAAACAATACTTGCATAAAATGCTAAAGTTTTCATAGCATCAAGAATTGCTTTTTCTTGATATAAAGTATTACTATAAGTTGACTTAATAGCAAGATTTGAATTAACTGGGAAGCTTGATGATGTTTCTTTAAAATCTTCTTCTAAAGTCATTGGATATAAGACACTACTTCTTTCATATTGCATTTGAACATAATTTTCTAATATAGAATTTGCAAAATAATTATATTCATAACCTTCATTGCTAAAATAAACTCCAACAACAGTAAAATCTTTATATTCTTTAATTAATTCTCTATCAAATAAAGCATAATATATCTTTAAATTAGCTTTTTTACCTATAATATTTTTTTCATTTATATAATTAGCGATAAATCTTTTTTGTAACACATCATAATCACCATAATTAGAGTTTAAATATCTTGTTAAATCACTATAATAATTTTCATCATTATAATTCAAGTAACTTATATTAAGAATAATTTCATTATCTTTTAAGCTGTTTGTTGTTTTCCAAGACTTACCATCAAAATATTCAAGTTTTTTATTTAAAGGTACTGAATAAAAACTTGGAACCATAGAATCTTCATCATCTTTTATTTCAAATCCATCTACTAAAACTTCTAGTTCAACAGATGATCTTAAACTATTTGTTTTCTTGTTTTTTCTGTTTTTCATAAAATCTTCATTAACAAATATTTTATATAAAACGTTTTCTTTATAATCATTTGAAGCATCTTTTAAATCATAGTTAATAATACCTACTATTTTAACTTTATCACTTGATCCAAAATAATAATTATATTTTGTATTTAAAATATCATCATAATTTTTAGGATTAAAGATATTTGAAGTTTTAAATTCTGTTTTAACAACAGTTTCATGAACTTCAACACCTTTTTTTATCATTAAGTCTGCTACATAATTAGAAATAACAATTTCATTATCTTTACTAGGATATTTTCCAATTAATTCTTCTTTCAATATCTTAGAAAGATCATCTGCCACGACTATCTCACTACTTGTTGAATAGTATTCATTTACATTAATATGTAAAAGACTTATTATACTTGAGGCATCACTAAAACCTGAATTATCATAATATTTGTAAACATCATAAGGTGTTTTATTTATTTTATTATTTATTTTTTTAATACTATCATCATCCATTGGAAGATGGACCATTTCTTCATAACCATAAGAATTTTTAAATACATATTTTTTTTCTATTTCAATGAATTCTTCTTTATTTTTAGTAAGAATTGATGCATGGCTTACATCAAAATTAAAACTAGATAATGTATCAGCACAGCTTAAAAAACCAAGAGTTAATATTGTTAAAAATATTGTTAAACCCAACTTAAACTTTTTATGTTTTAAACTTCCAAATCCTAGTTTAAAACCATCTTTAAATGGCAAATGAGATTTAATTGTTTGATAAGTATTATTATTCTTATCTTGTTTAAAAGGTTTAGTATCATTAACTACTTTGCCATCTTTTATTTCAATAATTCTATCACCATATTCTTTGGCATATTCTTCATCATGTGTAACAACGATAACTAATTTTTCTTTTGAAGCTTCTTTTAGAAGTTCCATAACCTGAGTACCAGTTTCACTATCTAAATTTCCTGTTGGTTCATCTGCTAAAATGATTTTAGGATCTTTAATTAGTGCTCTTGCTATTGCTACTCTTTGCTTTTGTCCACCTGATAATTCATTTACCTTCCTTAATTTTAAATCTTTTAATTCTAATTTTTCTAATAAATCATCTATTTCTTTTTCTTTTATTTCTTTTTGTTGAAGTTGTAAAGCTAAGATAATGTTTTCATAAACATCATAATCTTCTAGTAAATTAAATTCTTGAAAAATAAAACCAACATAAGTATTTCTATAAGAATCAAAATCTTCATATTTAAAGTTTTTACTACTTTTACCTAAGAATAATATATCACCTGAATCATACTTATCTAATCCTCCAAGTAAGTTAAGTAAAGTTGACTTACCACTTCCACTTTTACCTAAAATAAAAGTCATTCCTTTTTTTGCAAAAGTTATAGAAACATCATCTAAAGCTTTAGTAGATTTACCTTTTTTTGATTTGTATGTTTTACTAACATTTTTTAATTCTATCATATTAATTCCCTTTCCATATAATAATATTAATCTAATATAATAATATCACACATAAATTCTAATAACAAACAATATAATTAAAACTGGCATTTTAATGTAAACTTATAATTATCTATTACAAATATTACATAGTTACTCTAATTCTTCAAGCATTAAAGTCTTTAATTTATCTATATCTGTAAAAAACAAATTTATACCCCTTTTCTTTAAACCAATCATATTTTTAAGCATACTTTTTATTTCATATTGTAAAGATGTTGATACAACTAAAAAAAACATTTATAGTATGTACATGTTCAATATAATTTCATACATTTGTTTGATATGCTTTGCATATCATTTTCATAACTTTATTATTATATAAATTAGACATTCGTTTACACATTTTTATTGTTTTAAGATATTTTTTAGTTTATAATTATTTTTAGGAGATGATAAAATATGTTTTCTATATTAATTGCTAAAATGGCTTTGTTTGCAGGAAACCTGCTTCATAGAGGCAGTGCTCTACCAGGGAGTATTGCTTTAAAGCTTAATAAAAATATATTAGAAAAATTTAAATTACCTAAAAATATTATCGCAGTAACTGGTTCTGCAGGAAAAGGTACAACTTCTAAACTAATTGCAGAAACACTAAAAAGTCAAGGTTTTAAAGTTGTACATAACCATCGTGGAGGAAACTTAAAATCAGGAATTGTTACTATGTTAGTTGAGGCATCTGATTTATTTGGAAATATAAAAGCCGATTACTTAGTTTATGAAATAGATGAAAGATACTTTAAACAAGTTTATACTAAATTAGAGCCCACTACTGTAGTGATAACTAATCTTGTACGCGACCAACCACCTAGACAAGGAAATATTGATTTTGTATATAACGACATTAAAATATGTTTAACAAGTAAAACACATTTAATTCTCAATGCTGATGATCCTTACCTACAAAAATTTGTTTTAGATTTAAAATGTCCAGTAACCTATTATAGTATTGAAGAAAACAAATATTCATATCTAAATAATGATTATGAAAACTTAGTAATGGAATATTGCCCAATATGTAATACCAAACTTAAATATAATTATTACCACTTTGAGATTTATGGTGACTACTACTGCCCTAAATGTTCATTTAAACGTCCTATTAGTAAATATAAAGTTACAAATATAGATTATGACAAAGGAACGATGACAATAAATAATCAATATGAAATTAAAATTTTAAATAATATTTTATATAACATTTATAATATTTTAGCTACAATTACAACATTAGATAGTTTGAATTTAAATCCAGATAAATTTATTCCATATATAAGTAAAAGTGAATATGACCATAAACTTTGTAATCATTTTAAAATAAATGATAAAGATGCCTATGTTTTCTATAGTAAAAATGAAAATAGTACATCTTATAATCAAGCATTACACTATATTAAAAGAAGTGATGATTTAAAAACTATAGTAGTTGGTTGGGAAGTAATAAGTCACCGTTATCCTTACAATGATGTTTCATGGATTTATGATATTAATTTTGAAATTTTAAAAAATAGTAATGTTGATGAAGTAATATGCGTTGGTCCTAACTGTTATGACATAGCAACACGTATCAAACTTGCAGGAATAGATGATAAGAAAATTATAACATTTAAAAATTTTAAAGATTCTTTAAACAAAACTTTAAACGACACTAAAGGGAATATATACTTTATTGTTAATCCAGATTACGTTATTCCCCTATTAAAAATATTGAAAGGAAGAAAATAATGAAACTAACTATAGCATATTTATATTATGATCTTTTAAATCTCTATGGAGAAAAAGGAAATCTAAAAGAAATTATTAAAGAACTTGAAAATCAACAAATAGATTATGAAATAAAGTATTTATCAATTAATGACAGTCTTATTTTTAAAGATTACGATTTAGTTATCATGAATGCTGGTACAGAAAATAACCAAAAAATTGTAATAAAACATTTACAAAAATATAAAAAAGATATTAAAGATATGATAGAAAATAATAAATTTTTCTTAATAACAGGTAATAGTGTTGACCTTTTTGGAAAAAGTTTAATTGAAAATAATAAAAAGCATAAATTATTAGGTATTTTCAAATATGATGTTATTAGAACTGAAAAAAGAATTGTTAATGATTCATTATTTATCAAAGATGAAAACGAATTAGTTATCGGTTTTCAAAATCAAAGTAGTTATATGAGTGAAGTTAAATATCCATTATTTAAGCGCGTTGTTGGTTTTGGAACCAATAATGAATTTGAAGGAATACATTACAAAAACTTTTATGGAACTTATCTAATTGGACCATTACTTGTTAGAAATCCAAACTTTTTCAAAGAATTTTTCAAGCAATTAATCTTATCAAAAGATCCAAATTACAAATTTAAAGAATTCGATTTAAACCTTGAAACAAAAGCTTATGATGAATTTGTATCATTACATTATAATAAATATAAAAAATCTGCTTCAAATTAAAGCAGATTTTTTTATATTATAATATGATGGATTTTTTCTTTTAAATTGTTTGTTTATTTCTTTTAACAACTAATACAGTTAAGCTTAATAATGTTAAAGCACTAATAACTATATAACTGATGACATTATCACTTGTATTTGGATTAGTTATACTAGTTGCTACTATTCCATATTGACTTAAATGTGATGTTTCAAATACTATATATCCATTTTCAACTTTGGCAGGGATTGTTTCTTTTACTTCATTATTATCAATATAAACAACCTCATATTTAGTATAGTCTTTTAAGTTGTCCGGTAATGCTATTTTAATTTTCATTTTAATATTATTAATTTTAACAATGTTAACTCCTTCAAGTACATTGATATCAACTAAAAATTTAATATTTTTATCAGCTAATTCTTTTTTAATATCAATTTGTTTAATATCTAAAGTATAATCTTTACTAACTTCCTTTTCAAAACTAATAATAGTTTTAATACCAGTAGTGTTTTCAATTTCTTTTACAGTATCCTCATCACTACTATTTTTAATCCAAGAAGCATATAAAGTTACATTTTTATATCTTTCATAACCATTATCTTCTTTTATTAAAGTATCTTTTTCTACATCAGTTTCATTTTCTTTATCCCAGAATCTCCAATAAACATATTTTAATATTTCGCCACTTCCATCTTTTTTAGTATTCCATCCATTAAAAGTATATCCTTCTCTTACTGGAGTATATGGTAAAAGTGACATAGTAGTTCCTGAATTTTCTCCACCTATGTAATCATAACTATTAATTTCTTTACCATTTAGTTTTCCACCATTAGCATTTAATTTTAGTACGATTCCTTCACCAGAAAAAGTATCTTGTGTATATGTTGCTGTTAATGTTATACAATCACGATTATCAAAATAACTAGAATCAATTGATGTTACAAATTTTCCATCTAATTCCCATCCAGTAAAAGTATAACCTTTTCTTACTGAAGTATATTTTGTTAAATCAACTGTTTTAAATTCAGTACTTTTACTAGTTAACTTTACTATTTTTTCGCCATTTATTGTTCCGGCAAAACCATCAAGAGTTATATAATATGTACCAGTTCCTTGTAATGGTTTATCAGAAAATATTGCATATAAAGTTAAACCATTTGTATATTCTCCTCCGACTACTTCTCCACTCCATTTAAACTCAGTTATTGCAATATCTTCACTTTCTTTTTCTCCTGTAAAGCTACCCCAATAAGCAAATTCATTTTTACCATTAAATGGTACAATTTTTTTTGTTAATTCAGATAATTTAACTGTTGTTTCATCTTCATTAACATTAAATCTTATAATTTTTTCACTAGCACCATCAATACTAACATCTCCATCACTACTAGTTAATATTAATGTATATTTTCCATCATCACTAATTGTCAAAGCATTTGCACTTATTACACCACAAAAACTAATAACTGTAATAAATAGAAATAATAATATTTTTTTTAATTTCATTTTTCTTTCCTCCTTTTACTTCATTATAAGTTATAATATTTTATAAAACAACCAACTTACCATTATAGTCAATGTTTTTTGTGGTAAGTAAACATATTATAAAAATAAAAAGATTTAAAAACTATTTATCAGCTTCTAAATCTTTTTTTAATTTACATATATTATCAATTATTAGATTTAACTGATATATATATTAAAATCTCTTAATTATTACACATTATATATAAATAATAACTCTATTTATTGTCCAATTCATTTATAGAATAAGTATTATATCCTTCATATTGATAACTAGTATCAATTCCTTTCATAAATAATTGTCTATCATTAGTCTTATCTGTCAAAGCATTTTGCAGTAAAATTCTTATTTCTGTATCCTTTACAGGGCTTCTTTCCATCGCAAATAAATAGTCTTCTTTTTTTATTTTACTCCAATCTACAACCATATTTAGTTCCTTTTTTAAGATCATATCTAACCATATACGAGTACTTCTTCCGTTTCCTTCTGAGGATGATACCTAAGGACAGTTTCTCGGAAGAACCCAGATTTATCATTGCCCTTTTAAAAATTCATTTCTGTTTCTATTAAGTTTTTTCTTATCTCAAAACTTTCAGTAGTTGAAGAATCAAATTGATTATTATCCATTATATAATTAATCCATTTTAATGCACAATTTTTTAAATATGGCATTTCATTTTTCCTAGTTTCCTCATTGTCATAATACTCATTCAAAAATGCTTTAAGGCCTTCAGTGTCCACTCCCCTTGATTTAGAAAAATACAATAATGATATCGCAATTGCAACATCAACTACTGTTGGTCCATATTTAGCATCATCAAAATCAATAAATCCAATTTGTGATTGCCAATTTTCATTATAGAAAATATTGCATCTAGTCAAGTCAAAATGTAATATTGAATATCGATTAAATACTCCATCTATTTCAAATGATAATGTAGGTAAATTATATTTATTATTACCATTTGTTATTTGATGAATATTTTTTATTTCTTTGGCTATTTTAATAGAAATATCCTTACTTATATTTTTAAATAAATTACCGATTTCCTCACCATCTAAAAATGAATATATTACACAATATTTACCATTTTTCAATAGAGAGTATCCTTGATTTTCTTTATTCAATATTATATCTGGAACATTCATTCCACCATTTTTTAAATCTTTATGAATATTAACCATAGAAATAGCATGGTTTTCTTCATCATATAATTTCATTATATACTTATTAGAAAGACTTGTAAGCATATATACATTTCCATCAGTTGAATCCTCATTTTTAATAATTTTATCTATTTCTAGACAATACTTTTTCTTTATTTCCTCTTTCATTATTATCCATCACACTTTCCATATCCATTATATCATTTTTTATATGTTTTATGTGCATAATAATATCATTATTATTTAAAGATGGCATTTTTTTAAGTTCTTCTTCAGAAATAATTCCGTCAACATATAAATTTAACATTTCATATTGAATTATACAATAATCACACAACTGATAATTATTATTTGGTTTATATTCAGAATTGATAAGTACATGATTAGAATTGATATCACCAGATATTACATTAGAATTATCTTTATATTGAAGCCCGATAGGACACATTTCAAATTTACCATAGCCATCAATACTTTGTATAAAATAAGGAATATAACATTTATAGCCTCTTTCCCCAGTTTTCATTATATTTATAAGTCTTTCAAAATATGGTAATGGTGGTAATATATTATTATATTTATTATAATTATCAATAATACATCTTTCAAATTCCAATATTTGTTGTTCATTAAAATCTAAAATACTTCTTGGTTCACCTCTAACAGGTCTTGGCACTATCATTAGATTTTTTGCATTTTTAAAATGTTCTAAAAACTCTTTAAATTTATCAGTATTATATTTTGTTAAAACACAATTGACTTCAACTCCAATACCATTATTTAACAACTCACCAATAGTTTCAACAACTTTTTTTGTCATAAAACTACTATGTGACTTAGAATAATTTGCTTCAGCAGTAACACCATCTAAAGATATTTGGAAAGTGACATTTCCCATTCTTTTATATCTTTCTATTTCTTCACTTTTTATGTTTGAACCATTGCTTAAAATTTGAACCATTTTATACTGATTATGTAAGGTTTCTACATAATTGCATAAATTAGGATTTACTGTTAGCTCTCCGCCTGAAATTTTTAAAATATCAGTATCCATTACCTTTTTGCTTTCATTCATAACTGCTGTAGCCACATCATAAAATTCTTTAAATCCTCTACCATTAGCAAAAAACTTTTTAACACTTTCAGGCATTTTCTCTATCTTGTCATACCATTCCTCAGCTACATGCAAATTACCATTTTCATCTTTTCTTAATGAATATTCTGTGGGGCAAAATCCCTCACAGTATTCACACCTAAAATTACACCATTCTTCTGCAATTCTTTGATCTTGATAAATTGCTATTGGTTTATTACTTTTTGTCATTTTTACTTTCCTCCAATACTTTCTTATACATATCTATGTATTCATTTATTATCTTTTTTTTATTAAATATATTTAAAATTTTAGTTCTTTCTTCTTCCATCTTTTTTTCATTTTTTTTTAACAATAAAGACTTATTAGTAGTAGCAATTATTGATTTAAGATTTTTTTGACATAATAATATTGCTTTTGTCATCTTGCTTAAATTGGTAATATTTCCTGAATCAAATGCAACTACTGGAGTACCACAATACACCGATTCAATACAAACTTGTGAAAAACTTTCAGGCAAAGTAGAAAAATTAAATGTAACATCTGAAAAAGAATAAAAATATTTTAGTTTATCACTTTTAATCCAGCCCGTATTAATACAATTATCAGGCATATTAGATTCTTCACCAAATGGTCCAATAATACAAATATTTCTTTTTTCTCTTTTCATTTCTTCTGCAAATAATGAAATATATTTACCACCTTTTTCTTCTACAGGCCGATTTGGGAAGAAAATAATTTCATCATATTTTTTTATTACATCTTTTAGCAATAAAGGGACTTCATCATTTAAAGCATCACTCGATGATACTTTATCAAATAAACTCTGGTCAATATGTCGTGGAATAACCAAACACTCCACATCACGATTAAAAAGTTTCTTTTTCTCATCATACTTTGACTTGGCAAATTCAGATGGAGCAACAACATAATCGAAATCACCACCAAGTGATTTATCTAAATGACTACCTTTATCCGCAGTAGCTATCAAAACATCATGCAAAAAATATAATTTTTTTGCCTTACATTTTATAAATGGAAATGTAAAAGAGCAACAATGAATATTCATAATATCAACATTTTGACATTCTTTAGCAATTAATTCCATTGTATTGGTATCATCCAAAGAAATATATTTAACCCCATTTTTTACAAATTCTTTTTTTTCAGAAAAAATTGAACGACTCAATATTTTTACTTCTTCAACATCTGGATGCTTTATAAACTCATTTGCTAAATTAATAATTGTCCTGGCTTTTCCACCATATTGTAATGGATAAATTTCCGGTTCATCATCAAAAAAACTAATTTTCATATTTTTTACCTCCAATATTAAAATAAACCATGACTATATTATCTGTTTTATACTCTGTTGACAATGCCCTGCAATCTTCTCTAACAATTGCTAACATTTGGTTTCTATTTATATCATCAAATTGTGATTTAAATGCTGATATACAGTCAACTATTAAATCCAACTTACTAGAAATATCTTTTAACCTAGGAGTGATATTTAATCTTTCAGATACATATTTTAATCTTTCAATATATGATTTTTTACATCTTGCATATGGATATTCTGGATACAAAATAATTTCATAATTCTTCAATTCATCTATTATTTCTAATACAGAATCAAATACTACTGTATGATCTGGATGATTACCTATTCCCATTGGAGCAAAAATTGTATCAGTTAAGTTATGTTTTAGATATAATCTTATTTCATTTTTAATCCTATTTTTTATTTTATCTATATCTTCACTACTAATTCTAGTTGATTTTTCTCTCATAGATATAAACTGTTGTCCCAATAATCTTTCAACAACAAAAGATGATTCATCCAATCTAATTTTTTCATATTCTGAATCTGATATAGATATACTATCTTTCCATGTAAAATATTCAGGATTAGTCTTTGAAAATATATTTAACACTGTCGTATTATATTCATTTAAAGTACAACCTAATACTGATAAAGCAAAATCATCTGAATGAGGTTCTAATACTAAAGCATTATTTTTTACAGAATGATTTAAAAATTCATCATATATCACGCCCTCATTTTTTAATATGTACTCATTTATTTCTTCATCATTTGAAAGTTTACAAATTTTTTGTTTTCCTAAATATAATAACTCGTTTTTGTCATTTATCTTAAAAAATGGAGAAAATATTTTTTTATTATTCAAAATAACCACCTATCTTTTCAAACTTTTTACTTTAACAAAGTCTGGTTGTCTTTTATGAAACACGCATATTTCATCAAAGCCACAACTTTCTATTGCATCTAGAGTTAAATCTAAATCTCTCGCTAATTCTCTTGACTTATGGGCATCAGAACCAATAGTCAATATTTTTCCGCCATAATCTTTATATTTCTTTAAAATTTCTATGTTAGGATGCGGACATGTATTTCCAAATCTGTATGCGGCAGAATTGACTTCTAATCCCTTATCTTTTTTTATTAAAGCATATAGAATAGCATCTAATATTTCTTGATAATCTTTATAACTTAAGTTTTTATTAGCATAATTACCATATCTAATAATATAATCTAAATGTCCATATACATCATAATCATCATAAAGTTCTATATTTTTTAATACTTCATTAAAATATAAAATGTATGCTTCATGTTGTGTAAATTCTTCGAAGAAAGTTTTATCTTCGCCAATATCCCTATTAGCAGCTGTATGTGAAGAACCTACGATAAAGTCGAATGGATATTTCGATATTTCATTTTGTATTTCTGCAACATGTTCTGGTCTTAATCCTACTTCTAAACCAAAATTAATAGGAATAGAAGAAGAATCTTTCATTTTCATATATTCATAATGATATTTCATTAAATCAATATTAGGCAACGAAATATGCATACCATCTGAAATATCATAATGTTCTGTAAATGTGATTTCATCTACATTTTTCGAAGGTGCTACATCAATATATTCTTGCATTGTTGCTCTGCCATCATAGCTTAAATTTGTATGAACATGACAATCTTTCATTTTTTACCTCCCTCACTATTCGCCAATTCCAATATAATTAATCCCATCTGAATTTATAGCTAATTTGTCAAACTTATTCCAGCAATCTAATAAATATTTGATATTATTAAATTTGGAAAAATTAATTTCTAAAAATTCTTTGTGTGGACATCCAACTATTACAACATTTGCATCTTTTAAAATTTCAGAAAGTTTACTTTCAATTTCTGACTTAGGTGTATTATCAACAATTGGATCAAACACAATAACATTCGGATTATATTTTTTCAACATTTCTAACAATACTAATGCTTGTGACCTACGCATATCATCAGTATTTGCTTTATAACTAATTCCAAGCATAACTATTTTTAAATTCTCTATATTATCGCAATTTTTATTCACTGCCTTCAATAATTTACTAAGGGCATATTGAGGCATATTTTCATTTATTTTAACAGATTCTTTAAAAATTTGCATATCAACATTATCATTATCTTCTACAGCCTTTATTAAATAATGAATATCCTCGGGAATGCAATGTCCACCCGGACCAATACCAGGAAAAGCTATTGATAATCCAAATTGCTCAACTTTACTGTTTAAACCATTTATTAATCTCTTTACCGAAAAATTATATTTATCTGCAATTTTCGCCAAAAGATTAGCCTGGGCAATACGCATATTTCTAATTGAATTCTCCCATACTTTTACTAATTCTGCTTCTTCGATTGATTGCATTGGAATTATCTTTGCATCAATTATATCTTCGTAAAAATTACAAACTTTATTTAAAGTATCATTAGATGTTGCACCACAAACTCTATTAATGTTTCCTACCCAATATTTTTTGTTTCCTGGATCTATTCTTTCTGGGCAATATGCTAATTCATAGTCTTTATTTATTTCTAAACCATTAATTTCATATAATTTTTCTTGAACATACTTTCTTGTCATACCTGGTGCTATTGTACTTTCTATTATAATCAAACTTCCTTTTTTCATGACAAACGCCAAACTTTCAATAACTTTATTTAATATTGATAAATCTGGAACATCATCAATTGTTGGAGTTGGAACACATATTATAACAATATCTGCATTTTTTAGTTCATTATAATCATTTGTAAGTAATAAATTCTTCTTATAATCTTTGTATATATCGGTCAATTGTGTTGGCAACATTTTTTCTTCTCTTATTGCATTTATTTTTTTTAAATCATTATCTATTCCAATAACTTGGTATTCCTTTGTAGCGGCCAAATATGCCAATGGTGCTCCAACATACCCTAATCCAATAACACCTACTATTTCTTTCTTCATAATTAATCATCTCCTATAACTTTTAAAATACTTACTTTTTTATATTTATCAAGTTAGAATATCGAGTACAAAATAATTTTGTTGAATATCTATTTTTCCAATCTTCTGTTTGATTAACCCTATCTATTTTTTTTATTAATATCTCTTTTAATACTTCATTTAATGATTCAACAGAATTATCAAATAAATAATAATTTTTTGCTCCAACTACTATTTCTTTATATGTAGGAATATTATTTAATATTGTAACTATTCCTAAAGACAATGCTTCTAAAGCTGAATATCCAAAGCTTTCTGATTTACTTGGCAACATTACAATGTCTGCAACTTTATATCCATCGCTCATCTTATCAAATCTATCAATTAATATATCAATATTATTCTTTTGACAAAAATTTAAAATATCATCCATAAATTGCTCATATTGCTTATCTTTGCCAGTGCATATAACTTTATAATTACTTTTTATATTATCATCTAGTAAAGCAAAGGCTTTCATAAATAACATTGGTTGTTTTTGAATAGGCTCAAGTCTGCTTGGTAAAAGAATTATTTTTTTATTTTGCTCTATATTCATTTTATCTAATATTTGATTTCTATCATTATCTGAAGTAATCCTAGAAACATCTATTGTATGTGGTATGAAATATATATTTGTATTTGACAAATCTTTATATAAATTAGCATAATATTTCGAAGGCGTAACAAAATAAGTTTTTTCCATTGTAGATTCTTTGTACATTAACTTTAGCATTATCCCAAAAGAAATTTCCCCCCAATCCAATTTATATTCAAATGGATTAGTATGAATTGTAAAAATTCTTGCTTTTTCTTCAGCAACTTTTAAAAACAATTGTGAGTTTAATTGTATTAAGTCATACTTATCAAATGATATCTTATCCTCTATTTTCTTTGCTAAATTTTCAAAACTTTGTTCATCATTAAATTGATTAAACTGAGATTTAAGAAAATATTCATCAACTTCATTTATATCTTTAAACAGATTCATACTTATATAATTAACTTTATTTTTTATATATGAATCTCCTGAAAGCATATAAACATCTACTTCATTATTTGCATTTATAAATGATTCTGCTAAATCAATTACAAATCTTTCAGTTCCACCAATAGAAGTTGGTTTTACTGTCCAAGGGCTTAATATTGCTATTTTCATATTTCTAATCCTCCTTTAAATTCAAGATATTAATGTATTCTTTTAATATTTTATTTTTTATTTCTTGATTATTATATATTAAGTCAACAACAGAGTATCTATCTTTTCTTGGTTTAAGATTGTTAAAAACTTTTTCTACAAGTTCATAACTAATACTATATTTTTCATTAAGCTCAAAAACCTTCATTTTTTTCAACAAACTTATTATTGACATACCTTTTTCATATTCCTTTTTATTATTAGTAATTAAATATTGAGCTATTGTCATGAGTATAATCCCATTTCCAACACTTATGGCATGAGGTATATTAATTTCTTTTTCGAGAGCCTTTGCAAAAATATGTTCAGAACCACTTTCTGGTTTTCCACTACCATATTTATTAGTAATCAATCCCGACTCTCCTATTTTTGCATATACAAATGATACATCATTCTCTATAGAGGCGATACTATTATTTGAAATATATTTCATTGTTGAATTTAACAAATCATTAGCCCATTCATATTCATTGCTTTTAATTTCATTGTTATATTTAATAGCTAAATTCCAATCATTTAATGCTGTAAATATTGAAAAAATATCTACTATGCCATATAAATTATTTTCCATTGATTGCTTTAGTACATCATTATCAAAATAAATATTTGTAGGCATTGTTGCATCTAATGATATTACTTTATTATCTACTACTAAAGCAACTTTGTTAGTTGAATATGCATTGGTTGATAACATGGTTGGTATTGCAATAAGTTTAATATTAAATTTATAAGATAAATACTTTCCTATATCAATTGCAGTACCACCACCGATTGATATAATTTGATGATATTTTTTTAATGTTGAAAACTTTTTATCAATTTTTGATTTTTCTTTTGTTATTTCATCTGTACTATAATAGTCAAAGTTCACATTGTCTAAATTAATTTTATTTTTTATTACTGATGTTGGTGAATATATTACTAAACTCTTTACTGCATCAAGTTTTAAAAATTTTTTTACATTTATTACTTTTGTAATAGTATTAAAATCTATAGTATTCATTTAATTTTCTCCTTTTCATTTAATTTTTTTTGTTTTTATGGTATTATATTTAACGAGGTGACTTATGTCTAAAATCAAAAATATTATATTTGATCTTGATGGAACTTTATGGGATTCACGAGAGCAAATCATTGAAGCATGGAAAAATGTTATACCTGACATTAACATCAATGCCAAAGATTTAGATAATTTGATGGGAAAAACAAATACCGAATATATAAAGTTTCTTTTTCCAAATTTTAGCGATAAAGAGGCTGAAAAACTCATGAAGAAATGTGAAATTGAAGAAGTGAAATATTTAACTCAATTTGGAGCAAAATTATATGACAACATTATACCTATAATTAAAGACTTATCTAAATCATATAAACTATTTATAGTTAGTAATTGTCAAAAAGGCTACATAGAAAGTTTTTTAGAGCATTACAATCTTACAGAGTTTTTTTTGGATACAGAATGCAATGGAAACACCAATAAATTGAAAGAAGAAAATATAAAGTTATTGATGAACAGAAATAATTTAAAACAAAATCAAACCTGTTACATTGGTGATACCCAAAGCGATTACAATGCATCATTAAATAATAACATTGAATTCATTTGGTGTAGATATGGTTTTGGCAAATTTCCAAACTATGAAAAATATGTAAATAAACCAGAAGAAATTTCATGTTTAATTAGAACGCTTGATTAAGTGTTCTTTTATTATTGTATCCCAATCATATTCAATACGAGCTATATCTTCTTCTTCGATTTTTTCATCACCATATTGTACTTCAACAATTTCAAGAGTTTTAAGTGCTTTAATTGAATGTTTAACTTTTCTATCAACTTTTATAATGTCTCCTGATTTGATTTTACTATATTCTCCATCTATAATTACTTCTCCTATTCCCTTTAAGACAAACAATTCTTCTGCTCTGTGATTATGGTATTGATAACTAATATTTTTGTTATCAATAATCGTGAGTTTTTTGATTTTAATGTAAATTGGATCTCTATCAAAAATATTTAACACTTCGTAATATCCCCATTGTCTAAAAATATTATTATTAATGTTTTTTTTCATCAGTTTTATTCCATCACGTGTATTAACAACAATAGCATTTTCAAGACCTTCGTTTACTATTTCTTTGTTTTCAAAATTAATAACATTGGTATTATAATCGTCTGGTATTGAAATTTTTGATGATAATCTATCCCAGGTTCCTAAATCACTCCAACGAGCATCAGAACTAATTACTAATAAATTACTTTCTTTCTCTAAAACCTCTGTATCAAAACTCTTATGAGGTAATAAAGTATATTTATTTAAAAATTCATCATAAGAAGAATAATTTAAATACTGTTTTGCAATTTGTAATATTTTTTCTAATCTAAAATTAACTATTCCACTATTCCAAAACGCATTATCTACAATAAGTTTTGCAGCAAATTCAATATCTGGTTTTTCTTTAAAAGAAAGCACACGATTATTTGAATTAATTATGTATCCATATTGAGTTGAAGGAAAAGTTGGTTTAATTCCGACCAAACATATATCAGATTTTTCATTTTCAATTGTTTTTTTAGCATCTGCTAAAATCTTGTAAAAATTTTTATCTACATCATGATCGATAGGAACTACTGAAATAATTTCATCTTTTGAAACATTTTCAATCTCTCTTAAATAAACAGCAATATTAAGGATTGCACCAAATGTACCTATATAAGCTGGTTCAAATATAAAATTTTTAAACCCTTTTATTTCATTTAACACTTCATCCTTATAACCATTACCAGTTGCAATATAAATATTATTCATTCCGTAATTTTCAAGAATTGAATCGTATGTCCTTTTTAACATACTTGAAGCATCATTAAATATTGGAACAAATTGCTTTGGAACATTGTCTGTAGAAAGTGGCCACAACCTTTTTCCTTTTCCTCCAGATAATAATACTATTTTCATTTTACACCCCCCATAATAATAAAAAAAGGTGGCTAAAAAATACAATCGCTATTTTTTAACCACCGATTTAATATTTGTACTGTTAGATTGTAAAGAAGAATCTAAGCTAAAAATGTTATCATAATTCATATTCTTTAGAAAATTTTTACAATAATTTTTTTTAAATATAGCTTTATCCATCAGCACACCTCCAACAAAACTGATATATATTCTAGTATTTTTATATCAGTTTGTCAAGCCTTTTTATCAAAAATGTGGATTATTCTTTTTATTAAATTTAATTTTATTATTAACTATTTTATATTTACTTGTAGTTAAATAATATTTTTCATCTACTTCTCTTTCTAAATAATCTAATAATGTTTTGGAACATCCAGCGCCTTCTATAAAACTAAATTTTTTATTCTTGTCTAATATAGCAACAAAAAAATATCTTTTTCTTGTTTCTTTTTCTTTTATGATAAATAACTTTTTCTAAGTTCTAATAGTTTTTCGTTTAAATCCATATATAACTTTCCTTCCAGTTAATTATTACATAGTTTCTTTAAGTTTTGCTTGTACCACAGTTTAGTTCGGAACACCTTAATATAAATTTTTGTTAGATGACTTTTTTAACATTTAAATATTAATCACTTATTCTTACATTAACCCCATTTATATTTTTATATACTCGTTTTTCATTTTTAGATACTTTCTTCTCTACTTCATCTGCCAAGTCAAAACCCAACATTTCAGATAGACCCATTAAGTAAATAGCAATATCTGCTAATTCTTCATTCAAATCATCTTTTTTCTTCTTCCAAGCATCGTATGCTTCAGCCACTTCTCCATATAGTAAACAAAATTCTTTATTCACATCAGTTGTATTAAATCCTTTATTTAATTTGTTTTGCCAAATATCTTTTTGAATCTTTTTAAATTCCATACTTTTCCTCCTTAAAATCATTGTAATATTCTATTACTTTATTAACATTATACTCTAAAAATTTGTTTAATTCAATCTCACTAAGGGTTTATTAATTATTTCATATTATAAAAAACTAAGATATTTCTATCTTAGTTCACGTTATTAATTACTACATAGTTTCTTTAAGTTTTGCTTGTGCTGCTGAAAGTCTTGCAATAGGAACACGATAAGGACTACAACTTACATAAGTTAAACCTACTTTATAGAAGAATTCAACACTTGATGGTTCACCACCATGTTCACCACAAATACCAAGTTTAATATTTGGTCTTGTTTGTTTTCCTTTTTCTACAGCCATTTTAATAAGTTGTCCTACACCTTCTTGATCTAATTTAGCAAATGGGTCCTGTTCATATATTTTATTTTGATAATATGAATCTAAGAACTTACCTGCATCATCTCTTGAGAAACCAAATGTCATTTGTGTTAAATCATTTGTACCAAATGAGAAGAATTCAGCTTCTTCAGCAATTTTATCTGCTGTAAGAGCAGCACGAGGAACTTCAATCATTGTTCCAATATGATATTCTATATCAGAATTTTTTTCTTTTTTAACTTGTTCAGCTACTTCAACAACAATATCTTTAACGAATTTTAATTCTTTTTTATCTCCAACAAGTGGAATCATTATTTCAGGAACAATATTATATCCATCTTCTTCTTTAACTTCAATTGCAGCTTCCATTAAAGCACGAGTTTGCATTTTAGCAATTTCAGGATAAGTTACTGCTAAACGACATCCACGATGTCCCATCATTGGGTTAAATTCATGTAATGCGTTACATTTTTCTTTTAAGTGTTCTACAGTCACATTCATATCTTTAGCTAGAGCGATTATATCTTCTTCTAAAGTTGGTAAAAATTCATGTAGTGGTGGATCTAAATATCTAACTGTCATTGGAAGTCCTTTTAATTCCTTATACATAGCTTTAAAATCACCTTTTTGGAATGGTATAAGTTCATTTAAAGCCTTTTCTCTATCTTCAACTGTATCAGATAAAATCATTTTTCTAATTTTAGGAATACGGTCTTCTTCAAAGAACATATGCTCAGTACGACAAAGTCCAATTCCTTCTGCCCCAAGTTCAATAGCTTTTTTAGTATCTCTAGGGTTATCAGCATTTGTTCTAACTCCTAAAGTTCTATAACTATCAGCCCAACTCATTAATCTTCCAAAATCACCTGAAATACTTGCTGGAGCAGTTTTAATATCTCCTTTATAAATATTACCAGTTGAACCATCTAATGAAATATAATCTCCTTCTTTAAATGTTTCACCATTTAATGTAAAATATTTTTCATGTTCGTTAATATTAATTTCACCACAACCAGATACACAACAAGTACCCATACCACGAGCAACTACTGCAGCATGTGATGTCATTCCTCCACGAACTGTTAATACACCTTGTGCTGCTGCCATACCTTCAATATCTTCAGGAGTTGTTTCAAGTCTAACAAGGATAACTCTTTCACCAAGTCCACCAACACCATGTTTTTTAGCATCATTTGCAGTAAAATAAATCTTACCTGCTGCTGCACCAGGACTTGCAGGAAGAGCACTACCTACCTTATAACCATTTTTTAAAGCAGTAGTATCAAAAGTTGGATGTAATAATTGATCTAGACTTTTAGCATCAATTCTTAAAACAGCTTCTTCTTTTGTTATTTTTCCTTCATCTACTAAATCACAAGCAATTTTAATCGCAGCATGTGCTGTTCTTTTACCATTTCTTGTTTGTAAGAAATATAACTTTCCTTCTTCAATAGTAAATTCCATATCTTGCATATCACAATAATGATCTTCTAATTTATTTGCAATTTCCATAAATTCTTTATAACATTCAGGCAAATCTTCTTGAAGTTTACTAATTGGTTGAGGAGTTCTAACACCTGCTACTACATCTTCGCCTTGAGCGTTAATTAAATATTCACCATAAATACCTTTTTCTCCCGTAGATGGATTCCTTGTAAAAGCAACACCAGTTCCACTAGTTTCTCCTTTATTACCAAATACCATAGATTGAACATTAACTGCAGTTCCCCAATCACCTGGTATATCATTCATACGACGATATACAATAGCTCTTGGATTATTCCAACTTCTAAATACTGCTTTAACTGCTCCCATTAATTGCTCAATTGGATCTTGTGGAAATTCTTCTCCATTCATTGAAGCTTTATAAACTTCTTTAAATCTTTTAACAAGCTCTTTTAAATCATCAACAGTAAGTTCAGTATCATATTTAATACCACGACTTTCTTTTAATTCATCTATAATTTTTTCAAAATATGATTTTGGAACTTCCATAACAACATCTGAATACATTTGAATAAATCTACGATAACTATCATATGCAAATCTTGGATTATTAGTTTTTTTAGCAAAACCTTCAACTGCAATATCATTTAATCCTAAATTTAAGATAGTATCCATCATACCAGGCATACTAGCACGAGCACCACTTCGAACAGACACTAAAAGTGGATCAGAATTATCACCAAATTTTTTACCTTGAAGTTCTTCTAAATCTTTTAAATTAGAAAGTATCTCTTCTTCAATTTCCTTACTTATTTTTTTACCATTTTCATAATAAGAAGTACAAGCTTCAGTAGTAATAGTAAATCCTTGTGGAATAGGAAGTCCTAAATTAGTCATTTCTGCTAAATTAGCACCTTTACCTCCAAGTAAATTACGCATAGAAGCATTCCCTTCTTTAAACTTGTAGACATATTTCATATAATCACTCTCCTATTTTTACCTACAGAAATATTGTACCAAATAAATACAATTAATTCTATAAAAATAGTAAAAAAGTAAAAAAAATACCTATTTTAAACTAATATTAATCATTTATATTTTTACCAACCTCATTAAAAATAAACTTAACTATTTTATCTATTGTTTTTTCTACTTTTAAAGAAACACTGTAAACATCACTTGTAAGTTTTGTTGTATAGTCTTTATTTTTATTAATAACATAATTAGAAATATCAACATCTTTTCCTTCTTTTAAATCTTCTTCAAATTTTTTTATTTGTTCTTCCGTTAAAATACTATTATCTCTTAATTTCTTTTCATAATAACCTGTTTTACCTGCAAATAAAATAACTAAAAAACATATAATAAAACATAATAATATAAATTTAAAAATACTTTCTTTTTTCATTTTAAATCACTTTCTAAAGCCTTAGCAAATGCTTTTATTGAATTATATACTTCTTGATATGTATTATCTTGTCCCCCTACTTCAATTATAAAATTATGACTATCAAAATATTGATAATATGTTATATCATTTCTTTTATAAATATTCCTCATTAATCCTTTATAATTATCATTTAAATAATTATTTAACTTTGTTACTACTTCTAAATTTTTATTAGAATTACTATGTTTCATGCCTAATAAAAACATCATTTTAGCATAAGTTTTATTATTTATTGTAACTGTAGATAAACTTTTATCAATACCATCTCTATGTAAATCAATAAAATATATTATTGAAGGATATTTTTCTTTTATCTCTTTACAATACTTATTTGAAATATCATAACTATAATGATAAGGTAACCCTTGTTTTTTTATTTCTTTTATAACAGGACGTTCTTCTACTAAAGCATTTATTCCTAAATTATTTAATTCATCTTTTAACATATAACTAGCAAGTTTAACTGTAGGAGTTGTATTATATAATTCAAATCCTTTATTACTATAACTTTCTTCATCATGCGTATTATAAATATATACTTTATAATCATCCTTTTTTATCAAATTAACAAAAGAAGAATTATTTTTGTTTATTATAATATTATTGTCTAAAATAGTTGTTTCTTTAACAACATCGTTAACAATACTTTTAGATATTTCTTTTAACATATTATTATATTTTATACTACTAATTTGTTCTTCATTATATATAAGATAGTTAATTAAACTTGTATTTAATATTTTACTTCCTGTTATATAAAAACTAATTAAAAAAAATAAACAAAATAATATAAATTTAAACTTTTTCATAAAAATTCCCTTTCTAAAAAAAATTATATTATTAAATTAAATATTATTTTGTCATATTTTATATATTTATTTCATGAATTGTATTGTTTATTCCTGTTGATATTAAATTACTTAATTTATCTATTACAAAATCCACTTCCTTAGGAGTTACCATTAAATTATTACCAATTGGAGTTAATACATCAAAGATTAAACTTCTTTTTTCATTATTTGTTAAATTACCTAATTTACCAAAAAAATATGTTTTTTCATTATTTGTAAGATTTAAATCTTTTTCCTTTAAATAGTTTTGCATTGAAGTTGGTATTAACTTATTTATTGGATTATTTATATTTTTTATGTTATAACTAAAATGCTTTTCCATATAATTAATTGTATCACTTACTATTGTAACAGCATCTACTACCATTGGTACTCCAATTGCAATAACAGGTATATTTAAGGTTTCGTAACTTATTTCTTTTCTTTCATTGCCTATTCCACTTCCTGGATTTATCCCAGCATCTGTTATTTGAATAGTTTTACAAACCCTATCAATTGAATCACTTGCTAAAGCATCAATTACAATTAATAAATCTGGTTTTTCAAGTTTTATTATACTAGAAATAATATCACTAGTTTCAATACCAGTTGTTCCTTTTACACCAGGAGAAAATGCCTCAGTTATTTTATAACCTTTTTCTAAACTTTTATAATAATCATAAATATGTTTTGTTACAATTATATTTTCTATTACTTTAGGCCCAAGTGAATCAGGAGTTGATTTTATATTACCAAGTCCTATTATTAAAGAAGAATAATCTTTTTTTAAAGATGTTTTATTAATTATTTTATGTAATTCTTTAATAAGAATATTTAAAACATTATTATAATTATCTTTATCTGTTATATCTTCAAAAAAGATTGTTGTATAATTTCCTTTTTTCTTTCCTATCAATTTAGAACTTTTTGAATCTAAAAAAATATTACTTACCCTAATATTATTTTCCTCATATGTTTCTTCATTAATAGTGGTGTTTATATTAGGTATTATATCTGTTACTAAATCGGTTCTTATATTTAATGATTTTAAGTCTTTTTCTTCCATAAAATCTTCCTTTCTTTTAAAAATTTAATAAAATAGTAATAAAATGTTTGCTTTTTTATAATTTTTTTGTTAGAATTATATTGTCTAAATGTGTGAAAAGAGGTGAAAACATGCCAAATATTAAAAGTGCTAAAAAAAGAGTAAAAACTGATGCTAAAAAGAAAGTAGCAAACAAAAATAATGCTTCAAGTATGAGAACTGCTATTAAAAAAGTTAGAGCAGAAATTAAAAATGAAAACAAAGAAGTAGCTACAGCAAAATTCAATGAAGCTAATAAAAAAATTGATAAAGCTGTTAAAGCTGGAATCATTAAGAAAAATACTGCTGCTAGAAATAAATCTAAGTTAATGAAAGCAATTAATAATATTAAATAATTAATTGCTTTTTTTATTTAAAAAACCACCTAATTTTATTTTTTACTAAAAATTAAGTTTTATACAAGACATATATTATTTTTTTTGTTAAAATATAATTAATGAAAGGATATGTTTTTTATGAAAAAATTTATAAACTTTATTTTAATTATTTTTTTTATTTTTCTTATATTATTAGCATATGATAATAAAGATAAAATCTATGTATTTTATAGAGATAATATTTTAAAAGTAAAAGATAATATTACTATCGAAAGAAATGCTTATTTTAAAGATAATGATTATTTATATGTTCAAAATACTAATAATTTTATTAGTAAAAATTATAATGATACTTTAAACATTATTTATTCTATAATTAACAGTGGTGTTTCATCTTTTACTTTTTATTGCGATATTAATTATAATTCATGTATACAAGATGTAGAAAGTATATTAGATAATGAATATATATTATCTACAATTAATAATTATGTACACCCTTATAATAGTTTTGATGTTATTAACACAAGATATGATAAATATGGAAAAATAACTTTAAGTATTACTAAAGCTTATAATGAAAAACAAATAAAATTAATTGAAGATAAAGTTAATGAAATTATAAATAATAATATTAATTCTTCAATGAATGATATAGAAAAAATTAAAGTAATTCATGATTATATTATTAATAATGCTAATTATGATACATCTTTAGAAAAGCTAAAATATAGTAAAGCAGATGATGTTTTATTATATAGAAGAGGTATTTGTAGTAGTTATACAGATGCAATGAGTATCTTTTTAAATCGATTTAATATTAATAATTATAAAATAGCAAGTGAAGAACATGTATGGAATTTAGTTTATTTAAATAATAATTGGTTACATTTAGATTTAACTTGGGATGATCCTGTTAATGAAAATGGTAAAGATATTTTAGATTATAATTATTATTTAATAACTACAAAGAAATTAAAAGAAATTGATAATAGTAAAAGTCATAGATTTAATAAAGATTTTTATTTAGAACTAAAAGAAAGCTAAATCTTTAGCTTTCTTTCTTTATATAATTATCATAAAATTCTTTATCATTAAAATAATTTATACCAATTGCACTTTTTACTTCATTTAATGTTTTATTTGTAACTTCAATAGCTTTTTTAGTATCTTCTTCAAGAAGTTTATATACTTCTTCTTTATGCTCTTCATAATACTTTCTTCTTTCACGAATTGGGGCAAGTAATTCTTGCATAACATTATTCAAGAACTTCTTAATTAAAACATCCCCTACACCACCTCTTTCATAATGAGCCTTAAGTTCATCAAGGTTTTTATATTCAGGAAGATATTTTTCAAAATCTTCATCACAACAAAAAGCTTCTAAATATTTAAATACAGTATTATTAGTAACATCCCCTGGATCATCTACTCTTATATGGTTAGGATCTGTATACATACTCATTATCTTTTTTCTAACCTCTTCTTCACTATCTTTTAAATAAATACAATTACCTAAAGATTTACCCATTTTAGCATTACCATCAGTTCCAGGTATTCGTGCACAAGATGAATTATCCGGAAGTACCGCTTTAGGTAGAACTAAAGTATCAGTTTTATAAATTCTATTAAATGTTTCTACAATTTCTCTTGTTTGTTCAATCATTGGAAGTTGGTCTTCGCCAACAGGAACAGTTGTAGCTTTAAATGCTGTAATATCTGCAGCTTGACTAATTGGATAATTTACAAATCCTACAGGTAAACTTCTTGAAAAACCCCTTAATACAATTTCTTGCTTAACTGTAGGGTTTCTTTCAAGTCTTGCTTGAGTAACTAAATTAGAATATAAAATTGGAAGTTCAAGTAAAGCTGGTATTTGTGATTGAAGAACAAATGTAACCTTAGATGGATCTATCCCTACAGATAAATTATCTATAACTACTTCTAAAATATTATCTCTAATTTTTTTAGGATTATCAAAATTATCTGTTAAAGCTTGTAAATCTGCGATTAATATATATATATCATATTTATTAGTGTTTTGAAGTTCAACTCTTTTTTTAAGAGCACCAGCATAATGACCTATATGAAGTGATCCGGTTGGTCTTTCTCCTGTTAATATAACTTCTTTCATAAAAACATCTCCTATTCATAATTATATTTTATAAAAAAAAGATAATAATTTCAAGTAATTATTATCATTATTCATTGGAAATTACAAGGCGCGAAGAGTTGTCGGAGAGCGAAACACCATTGCTGTTGAGGAAGTTCGAATTACCAATGTCTCTGTTGAAGCCGAACACCCCTGCACTCGACCTATTGTAATAGACACCGCCACGCACAAACCATGGGTAACCAGAACCAACGAAGTCAGCGTAATCACTATACCAGTTTTTTGTTTCAGTTAACGCATGTCCTGTATATGACGTTCCTGTATAATTGTTATAATACTTAGTGTCTGGCAAACTGCTAAAACCTGAATTAGCTATAGATTTATTATATACTCCCATAACAAATTCATATGCTCCTCCGCTCATATCATATATGCCATATATATTTCCAGTTGTTGAGGCATCTTTTCCAAGGCTTGTATAATATGCTCCATTTGTTACAGAATCAGAACTTCCTGCTGGGGCTCCATATCCTGTTTTATATGAACCATTATTGTTTATTCCCACTTCAGTACATGAAGTACTACTAGTACATCTTCCATATATACTATGTGTTAGATATGCTACTGCTCCCCATTCATTATTTTTACTCATATGAGTATCTACTTCACTTGAAATAAATCCAAAGCTATTATTAGGTTGTTCCATACTTCTACTTGCAAAGAAGAAATTACTTACATTATTATATCTTAAACTTGTTTCATTTGGTTTTATTATTATTCCATTAGCATTACTACATGTTTCATTCGTGCATCCTAAATTATTTTTAGTTGAACTTGATGCAAGTGTTGTATGGCTTGTTTCAAACTTTCCATACCAAAATCCACTTAGTTCTTTATTTCCAAACGTAAATGCATAAAGTGCTGTTTCATTTTGTTTTACAAAGGTTACATCTATTGCGTTAGGTTTTGCTTGTGTTCCTCCATTATAATTACTTGGAGTTACAGCATTAAATCTTGGTATCCATACCCACATTGTTGTTATATCAGCCATTAATACTTCCTCACCTGGTTTTATTTTTAATGTACCATCAGAATTAAAATATCTATTTTTTATAGAACTATCACTATAATTTATGGTAACAGCATTAGCCCACATTTTGTAATCATAATTATACCATCTAGTTAAACTATCTTTATTATCTTTATCAGCACATTTCCATACATTTTTTGAATCATCATAATATACAGGGATCATATTACTTGCAAGTACTGGTGTATTTGCACCATCTTTTTGATTTATACCTATTACATATGGATCAGTTGAAGTACCATGTCCACCAGTTATTTTAACATCTGGTTTTAAATATAAAACTGGCCGAACCGCAAACTGGACGTTGCTGACAACGCTGCTGTAGTCGCCCACAAGTCCACCTGAATAGACATAAAACGCATGGCGACTAGCGCCGGCATCATGAAGCAATATCCACTCATTAACCTTTATATTGTATAACCAGTTATTGTTTTTACATGTTGCATTATCATATTTATATAATGTTTGCGTACACTCATCACTTGCTGCATATCCATAGTCACTGGCATACATTAGTCCTAGCTTTCCTACCCAATTATTTGGATTTGATCCACAGTAGAACTCATTACTTGTTGTATTTTGTGTTTTTCTTTCATATTGATACATTATATCTTTTTGAATGCTTGAATTACTATAACCACCTAAATAATATTTTGTATTTCCTATCATACTTTGTGCTGTAGGTGACAAAT
>OLWA01000782.1_pt1 | contig 37484 bp, 30 predicted proteins | sample 1673251 | NCBI WGS metagenome assembly OLWA01 (sample SAMEA3178937, study PRJEB25190) | human gut metagenome | biome: human gut; feature: human-associated habitat; material: faeces | place: Austria | collected 2013 | reverse complement strand
CTTCCTCGATACACTTCATTTTTTTCATCATATCCCACATGCCTTCCCCTTTTGCAAGTGTCATACCGGTAATCAATTTCATCGCTTTCGTGACAAGTTCCATCGCCTCATCATTTTCACTGATTTCCTCTAACGTACAGCGGATATGATAACGGTCCTCCGGATATTTCATTTCCTCTGAAAGATTTAGCGAACCAACCTCCTGAAACCAGTTTGCCACGCCTTCTTCCCTCTCACTGGCTTCCGGGAATACATAGCTTTCCGGCTCTTTTTCCACCCTATCAATCGTCACAGCATCCCATACATCTCCTGCCTTCACAAGAATTGCATTTTTTCCTCCACTAAGAGAAATCGGGAAAGATGCCACATGACGTTTTACCTCATTTACCGCCATTTCTTCCCCATTCACAAAAAGTGTCACTCTTTCCTGATTTGTATACACGCGGATTTGGGTATTTTCCCCAGAGCGGAGCGAATACCGCTTATCACAGATATGAACCATCGGTTCTGGATTCCAGTACGCCTTGTATAGGTAAAAACTATCCTTTTTAATTTTTCTGTCCATCGTTACAAGGCCTTTGTTATTTCTTCCCGTCACACCGCCTTCTGAACGTGCGGCACACCCAAAATCAAACATATTCCATACATATGAGCAGAAAATCCAAGGGCGTCTCTCTAACATATGTGCCATATATTCGTGGTATCCTGCCTGATATGCCTCGCTGTAATCTTTACACTTTGGATTTCCTCCCTGATAGGTAATGATTCCCTCACAGCCATACTCCGACAATCCGATGCAGCGGTTTGGATATTTTTCATGATACTCATCCATCCATGGACCATTGTCCTCTGTCTTTCCGCCATACCAGCCAAAATAATGGTTATAACTTTCCACATCGGTAATTTCATGCATCGGACCGTCTTTCGGCGTCATCGTCACATGAGCAATCGTCGTGAGACGGTATGGGTCAATCTTTTTAGCAAGTGCATTTAACTCCCTGTGATTCTCCACAAGCTTTTCAGAAATACCCCCAATCAAAATTTCATTGGAAATGCCCCAGAAACAAATGCTTGGATGATGGTCATTCTGATAAATAAGTTCCTTTAACTGGGTTATACAGTTCTCATGTGCTAAAGGGTCTTCATTCATCACGCTGATAAAAGGAATTTCCGCCCAAACAACAAATCCTCTTTTATCACACTCGTTATAGAACTCCTGTGCGTGCTGGTAATGGGCAAGACGCACCGTATTTGCCCCGATTTCTTCAATCAGCTCAGCATCCCGGATGTGATCTTCTTTTGTAAGTGCATTTCCCTGATACAATTTATCCTGATGCCGGCTCACGCCGCGCAGCGGCACACAATTTCCATTTATTAGGAAACCGCGCCCGGGATCACAGCAAAAAGTCCTTACACCAAATTTAAGTTCCACTTCATCCAAGCATTCGTTATTGCGCATAATGAGTGCCTTTAGCGTATACTGATAGCTATTTTTAATATCCCAGCGGTGCGGTTTATAAAGAGGAATGGAAGTATCCGGTGAGTCCGCCGGACGTGCTGCACTTGCCACTTCTTTTCCATCTTCATCAAAAATCTGGTAAATCACCTGATTATCTTTTTCCACCCCGCAAATCTTTGTTCGGATGTGAAGCATAAAATCCTCTTTATCCCACGAAGCTGGTTCTGTGGCAGCATGGATTCCCAAATCTCCGTAGTGTAACAGTTCAAAATGCGTTTCCGGCACGCAAATCAGATGTGCGCCACGATACAACCCGCCATAAAAAGTAAAATCAGCCGACTGCGGATAAATCGCATCACATTTTTCATTGCTGCACCAAATTGCTATCGTATTAAATTCTTCGGTACATTTTTCCGTAATATCGGCTCGAAACGCTGAATAGCCCCCCTCATGGCTCACAACGAACTCACCATTTACAAACACTTTTGCCTGCTGCCCCGCCGCCGGTATTTCCAAAAATAAACGAGAATACTTCGCAGACGGCTCCCACTTATCCAACATTTTTACATACCAGTAACTGCCTCTGTCATATGTTCCATCTCCCTTTTGTCCATCCAGTGCATTCCATGTGTGAGGCAGTGAAACAAGTTCTCCCTCTCCCGGTCTTGCCTCCGAAACATCTACATCCGCATGAATAAACCACCAATTCTCATTAAAATCTAAAATCTGACGCATTTTTTATTCCTCCATTGAATCGTTCTCTTTTTACTTATACCCAAAAAAAAAGAAACTATCCGTTTATGCCATCGTTTCGCATAAATTGATAGTTTCTTTTTCAATTCAAATTTTAATTAACGCGCCAGCGCATTCATAACCGCTTCTCTCTCGCTGTAATGGTATTTCACACCATTGATTTCCTGATATTCTTCATGACCTTTACCAAGAAGAATTATCATATCGCCGTCCTCGGCATGGTCAACTGCATAATTCACAGCCTCCTGACGGTCCGGAATCACCACATACTCACCGTTTGTCTTTGCCAGACCAACCTCAATATCTTTTACAATATCCATTACGTCTTCCGTTCTCGGATTATCACTTGTCACAATTGCAAATTCCGCCAGATTTCCAACGGCCTCTCCCATCTCGTAACGGCGCAGTTTGCTTCGATTGCCGCCACATCCAAAAATAGCAATAATCCGGTGCGGATTGTAACCACGCAGAGTCTTTAGCACACTCTCGGTACTCACACCATTATGCGCAAAATCAATCAATACGGAAAATCCTCTGCCGGTCGGAACATTTTCCACACGGCCACGCACTTTTACGTGCTCAAGCGCGTGCAGAATCACCTCTTCCGGCATTTTCAACAGAGCACCGGTACACGCCGCACACATTCCATTGTAAATATTAAAACGTCCCGGCAGACCAACAATGATATCTCCGTTCAAAAGACCATTCGCATGGAATTTCATGCACAGATTTCCCTCGTTATTCACATGCTCAATTTCCGTTGCCGTCATATCCGCATCTTCTGTTCCATATGTTTTAATCTCACAGGTCGCATCTTTTATCATTTCTTTCCAGTGCGGGTCATCACGATTTACAATTCCGACGTCACACATCGTAAACAGACGGCTCTTGCAGTACAAATACTCATTAAAATCTGCATGCTCATTTGGTCCGATGTGGTCCGGCGTAATATTGGTAAAAATACCATAATTAAAATGCATTCCTGCCACACGGTCCATCTTGATTCCCTGCGAACTTACTTCCATTACCATATACTCGCACCCGGCATCCACCATATCTTTAAAATATCTCTGCAAATCATAGGATTCCGGCGTTGTATGCTCCGTCGGTGTCACCTTGCCGGCAATTGCCACACCAATTGTACCAACAATTCCGCAGGTTTTCCCGGATTTTTCAATAATATCACGAATCATATATGTGGTTGTCGATTTTCCTTTTGTTCCTGTAATTCCAATCGAAATCATCTTCGATGCCGGATAATCAAAATACGCCTGGGATAAAAGACTCAGCGCTGCTCTGCCATTTGCCACACGAATCACTGTAATACTTTCATCTATGGACTCAATCTCTTTTTCCACAACAAGCACCGATGCGCCTTTTTTCACAACATCCGGAATGTATTTATGACCATCGACAACCGTTCCTGCAATGGCAACAAACAACATTCCCGCTTTAATTTTTCTGGAATCATATGCGATATCTGCCACTTCCGTATCAAGGCTTCCCTGTACCAGTTCGTACTCGATGTGCTCCACTAATTTACTTAACTTCATTTCGCCGACCTCCCTTTACTCGATTAATTGATAATGTTTCAATGCCTTCTCAATTCCATCTTCCATCACAGCCGCCGTTACATAATCGACCGACGGAAAAATATCCGGATTGCCACTTCCCATTGCAATGCTGATGCCGGTGAAATCAAGCATTGGCAAATCATTTGTACTATCACCAATTCCTACCGTATGCGCTCTGTCAATTTCTAAACGCTTACAAAGGAAATCAATTCCGGTCGCCTTTGAATAACCTTTTGGCACGACCTCATAAAAAGTCGGGTCACGTAAAATAAAATCAAACGTGTTTTCCCATTGTTCCTTAAATGATTTCATGTCACTGCTCTCATCAAACCAAAGTGCCATCTTATCAAAATTCAAATCGGCATCCTCCCAGAACAACTGGCATTTTGCCGAAAATGTTCCATTTTCCTCAAAGATGGATTTTACAACCGGCATCCAGTAATCTCTGCGGAAATATGCCGTCTCCTGACCTTCCAAAACACCATCGATATGATAGCGCGTCAGAGAATCGGCAACTTCTCTCTGCAATTCTTTCGGTAATGTTGCATGAAGCAGTTCTTCCCCATGATAAAATATATTCGTACCACATCCACCTACCACACCATCAAAACCAATTTCCAAAATATCCTTTGGCCAGATGGACTTGCAGCGTCCGGTACAAAGAAACAGTAAATGTCCGTTTTTCTTTGCCTGATGCAGGGCACGCACCGTACTCTCCGGCACGATTCCCTCTTTTTCATCTAACAAAGTTCCATCAATATCGAAAAATAACATGTATTGTTCCATCGTTTATTCTCTCTCGTCTATTTCACGGAAATCCACATGACTTCCTACGTATTTGTACGCCGGTCGAATAATTTTACCCTTGTTTACCAGCTCTTCCAGACGATGTGCACTCCATCCGGAAATACGGGCAATCGCAAAAATCGGAGTAAATAATTCTCTCGGAATACCAAGCATAGTATATACAAAACCACTGTAAAAATCAACATTTGCACAAACCGGTTTATAACGCAAATGTGCTTTCATAATCAAATCTTTGGACACTTCTTCCACTGTTTCATACAGATGAAATTCATCCATTTTACCTTTTGCCTCCGCCAGTTTTTTTGCATAGCGTTTCAAAATCACGGCACGAGGGTCAGACAATGTATAAACCGCATGTCCCATTCCATAAATCAGACCGGATTCATCAAAGGCCTCGCGATTCAGAATTTTATTCAAATATTCTTTAATCTGCTCTTCATTATTCCAATCCTTGCAGTGTTCTTTAATATCATCAAACATCTGCAACACTTTTAAGTTGGCGCCACCATGACGCGGTCCCTTCAGCGAAGCAATGGATGCTGAAATCGCAGAATATGTATCTGTGCCGGAAGACGTTACCACATGATTGGTAAACGTCGAGTTATTACCGCCGCCATGCTCTGCATGAATGACAAGTGCAATATCTAAAACTTTCGCCTCTAACTCCGTAAATTTACCGTCCTGTCTTACCATCTGCAAAATATTTTCTGCAATTGACAAATCTTTATCCGGTGTACGGATGTATAAATTATCATCAAATCCAAAATGACGGTATGACAAATACGCATACACCGCAATCAACGGAATTTTGCCGATTAACTGCAAAGACTGGCGCAGTACATTTGCCACGGAAATGTCGTCCGGATTCTCATCATACGAATACAGTGTCAGCACACTTTTCTGCAGTGCATTCATAATGTTTGCACTTGGTGCTTTCATAATCACATCACGGACAAACTGACCGGAAAGCTCCTGAAGACTGGTTAATACCTCTTCAAAATCCTTTAACTGAGTATGTGTCGGCAGTTCGCCAAACATCAGCAAATAGGTTGTCTCCTCGAAAGCGAATCGGCGGTTTTCAAAACTTTTTACAAGGTCCATTACATTATATCCCTGATAATAAAGTTCTCCGTCGCAAGGAATCTTTTTGCCGTTTTTCAAGCGGTATCCACAGACATCTGAAATCTCTGTCAATCCGGTAAGTACTCCTTTACCATTCGAATCGCGAAGTCCCCTCTTCACATCATATTCGTTATACAAATCCTGGTTAATGGCACCGGACACCATACAGTAATTCACCAGATTTTCAAATTTGCCATTTAACTTTTCTCCCAGTTCCATCATTGAGTGATTATCCAAACCAAATCCTCCTTCTTTTGGACTCTTGTCATAGTCGAAAAAAGAGGATAGGACACTTCATTTTCGGACCTATCCTCTTTGACTATGACATTATACTACATGTTAATCAAAAATGCAAATCATGTTAATGATTTTTCATCACCCGCATTGAGTTCAAAATTGCCAAAACAGATACACCGACATCGGCAAATACAGCTTCCCACATATTCGCCACACCAATTGCACCAAGCAAAAGTACAACTGCTTTTACGGCAAGGGCAAATACAATGTTCTGCTTTACAATGCGAAGTGTTTTTCTAGAAATCAGTACGGTTGACGCAATCTTTCGAATATCATCATCCATCAAAACGACGTCTGCCGCCTCAATTGCTGCATCGGAACCAAGACTTCCCATCGCAATACCAATATCTGCACGAGTCAAAACCGGTGCGTCATTGATGCCGTCACCGACAAAGGCAAGACGTTCTCCATCTTTTTGTGCAGAAAGAAGTTTTTCCACCTCATCCACTTTATCACCGGGGAGAAGTTCAGCATGCACTTCATCCAGTTTCAACTCATCTGCCACATGTTTCGCAGTTTTTTCTCTATCACCGGTCAGCATGACGCACTTCTTCACGCCAACATTTTTCATCTTATGAATCGCCTCTGCTGCACCCTGTTTCACGGTGTCGGAAATCACAAGTGCCCCTAAAAAGGTCTGCTCCTGACCCACATAGACAACCGTTCCGGCGCTTTCACACGGCTCATAAGCAATCGACTGTTTTTTCATCAGCTTTTCATTGCCGACATAAGTCATCACACCATCTACGAGAATCTGAACTCCGTGGCCGGCAATTTCAACCGCCTCTGACACACGGCTTCTCTCAATTTCTTTTCCATATGCCTCGATAATCGAACCGGCAATCGGATGGTTTGAATAGCTCTCGCCAAGTGCGGCTACTTCCAATAATTTATCTTCTGAAACACCACCGGCAGGTTTCATTTCGGTTACTTTAAATTCGCCTTTTGTCAGTGTTCCGGTCTTGTCAAATACAATGGTAGTCATCTCTGCAACCGCCTCTAAGAAGTTACTGCCTTTTACCAAAACACCAATCTTAGATGCAGCACCGATACCGCCAAAGAATCCGAGCGGCACCGAAATCACCAGTGCACACGGACAGGAAATAACAAGGAAAATACATGCTCTCTGAATCCACTCAGCGAATCCTCCGCCTAAAATAAGCGGTGGAATCACAGCAAGCAAAACTGCTCCAATCGTAACGACCGGCGTATAGTATTTGGCAAATCGGGTGATGAAATTCTCAACCTTTGCCTTTTTACTGCTTGCATTCTCAACCAATTCCAAAATTTTGGCAACCGTTGAATCATCAAATTCCTTTGTGGTACGGATTTTCAGCGTTCCGCTGCCATTGACGCAGCCACTGATAATCTCATCGCCCTCTGACGCTCTTCTCGGTACCGACTCACCCGTAAGTGCCGCCGTATCAATTAACGATTCGCCCTCTATAACAACACCATCGAGAGGAATTCTCTCGCCCGGCTTTACAACAATAATCGTACCGACTTCTACATCATCCGGGTCTACTGTCACTAATTTCCCATCTTCTTCTATATTCGCATATTCCGGACAGATGTCCATCATTTCCGTAATGGATTGTCTGGATTTTCCAACCGCATAACCCTGGAACAATTCACCGACCTGGTAAAACAGCATTACAGCAACAGCCTCTAAATACTCACCAACGCCAAATGCACCAAAGGTGGCAATCATCATCAGAAAGTTTTCATCAAAAATCTGTCCATGGGAAATATTTCTCGCAGCCTTAAAAATAATGTCATATCCGACAATCAGGTACGGAACGGCAAATATCAAAAGCTGTGCCCACCACGGCAGTGGCTCTAATACTCCCATATGCTCACAAACAAACAGGATAACAAATAGGACAAGGGAAATGATAATCCGAAGTCTCATTTTTTTCTGTTTTTTTGTCATACACTCATCTCCTACAAAAGAATCTGGCAATCCGGCTCAACTTTTGCACAAACACGGACAACCTCATCCATAATTTCATCAAAACGCGCATCATCGGCATCTACTGTCATCTTCTGTGTCATAAAGCTGACTACTGCATCGTTTACACCATCAATTTTCTTAATTGATTCTTCCATTTTTGCTGCACAGTTTGCACAATCCAAGTCCTGTAATTTAAATTTCTTTTTCATGATTCATTTCCTCCAATTCAATTATGTTATTCCGCAATATGGTCGATTCCCTGCTCGATAATCGTTCGCACATGGTCATCGGCCAGTGAATAAAACACCGATTTGCCCTCGCGGCGGCCTTTTACTAACTTATTCTGTTTTAGAATCTTTAGCTGATGCGAAATTGCTGACTGCGTCATATTCAAGGTTTCCGCTAAATCACAAACACAGACATCCTTCTCAAATAAAACAAACAAAATCCGGATTCTGGTCGAATCGCCAAACACCTTAAACAATTCCGCCAAGTCATACAATTCATCTTCACTTGGCATTTTATCACTCTCCGTTTCTGTAAATTTACATATGAACAATTATTCATATGTTCATTATATGCAGGATAACATAAAAAGTCAACCCCTATAATCATTTAATTTTTATTTTTATTTTCGCCGTCTTTTTACTGCCGTCACCCGCTGCTGCCTTTACATAAACCGTCTTTTTCTTTCCGGCCTTCTTTGCCTTAAAGACACCTTTTTTTGACAGGGTAGCATATTTATTATATTTACTCTTTGTAAATTTATAGGTAATCTTTGCATCTCCTGCGCGGTTTTTCGTCACTTTCAGCCACTTACTTAACTTTACTTTTTTACCGGCTTTCACCTTTTTCGACGAATATTTAAACTTTAGTTTTTTCACAATCACTGTCCGGGCACTGCTATTATCAGGTGTTATAGGATTATCCGTAACTACCGGGGTTGTCGGATTATTGGCTGCCGGTGTTGATTGTGCCTTTTGCGTCGGCGTAGTCACAGGCGCAGCCGTTGGTGTTGCCGTTGGTGCTGCCGTTGGTGCTGTCGTTGGTGTTGCCGTTGGTGCTGCCGTTGGTGCTGCCGTTGGTGTTGCCGTCATCGTCGGCATCGGCGTCGGTGTTGCTTTCGTAGAATCCCAAGTATCAGAAAACATCTTAATGCAAAGATTTGCATTATTTTTTTCTTTGCTAGACCACTCGAGTTCGGAAAAATCTTCCCACTTGCCATCCGAATACTGAACATAACTTTCGCCCTTATTTGCGCTAACTGCTTCTGTAAGTGCAGAATCGTTATGAGTACATTCATAAGTCTGATAAGAAGTATCTCCACTCTCTTCCAATTTTACAACAACTGCATAACGCTTTCCTTTTGTCATAAACACTTCATCTTTATCTTCTTTTACAAAATCAATGGTATGATATCCTCGCTCTGCAATCGTACCGGACAATGAAGACACTAATTTACCGGACATCGGATTATCCGAATCCGGACTCTCATAAATTGATACTTCATAATTTACATTTGCTTCCTGTGTATAGAAAGAAACTGCCTGCATTTTCTCATCAGCTTTCGCTTCAAATACATTGGCACCACGCAAAAAGCTTTTCGAAAAAGCAAATGGAATTCCACCATCATATTGATAGTTATTGTCGTAATTATCCGCTTTTTCTACATCAAAGAATGCCACTTCTGCCTCTTCATTCTCCTCTGCCTGCAGCATGGCATCCTCATAAGAAATCCAGAAATATCCGCCCATACTGTTACAATCACCCCAGCTGTTGCGAATTAGCCATGCACCGTCTGAAGAAGGACGGCATTTGGAATTAAAATTACTTGCCGAATAATTATCATCCCATCCTACAATCAATACACTGTGATTGGTCGTCTTGCTTGTATCATCACAATAATACGCCGTAAAATTGCTTTTCCCGGTATTTCCATACATCTGATTGTCACTCGGCGTTTCCGGCGCATACATAGAGCACTCCGCTGCCCCATACTTCATCAATTTCTGTTTGATTTGGTTGCGGTTCGCTTTCGTCATATAAATGTATTCTACGTTCTGCAAATGATAGGAATCCCTATCATACATCACATCATCCGACAAGACAGCCGTTTCGTTACGATTAATTTTGTTCTGTAAATCTTCAAAAGAAGCAACTGATTCATCTACAACTCCCTGCCACCTGGCTAATGTAGCAGTTGCCAAAACGGAATTTCCGCCCCAGCCATACAAATCATTATTCTTCTCTCTTGGCCTGCAAATATCCCCTACCGTCAAACCAAGTGGATCGTCGGCTTTGTTGTATGTCGAGTATGCCAAATGATATTCTGACAAATCCGGAGATTCTTCAGAGCCATCTTGTATAATATCTGCCTCAGACGCTCCCATCACAGACATGGTCCAGCACATACCCGTTTCTCCCTGATCTTTGATATTCGTCAATAACCCTTCCTCTCTGGCATCAAACGATGACGGAATCGTTGTCTTTGCTGCCTTTTTCTTTCTGCCGGATGACAAATCATCCGAATTTAATAGTTTCCGATGAATTGGAAGATAGCCATACTTTGACGTGTCACCGACCGAATCCTCGATGGATACTGCGGTCTGAGTTTTCTTACTCTCCTGCGCCAAATCCACCGGTGCACTCATCCCTATTACCAGCGAAAAGCTAAGCACTGCTGCCAATAAATTTCTTCTTTTCATGATATCCCTCCATTTGTAAATGATTCATTCATAAATTTTCTTATGTAGTAATCTTACCATATTCATACACACTTGCAAAGAAAAAAGATTTCCTGTCATAATAAGCATTTTCTCTCCATAAACTATAGCAAAACCATAGCGGGGTAATCTATGAACATCGAACAAGAACGGGAAAAACTGATTCTTTTTACAAAAATCGGTGCCATCGTCCTGACATCCTTTGCTTTGCTCGCAACAAGTTTTTTTGTTTATCCGGAAAACCGTGCCGTTTTCAATGAATCTCTGCTTCATGAAAAAGAACTTCCCATCTACTGTGTAGAAAAAGAAAAACCGCAGATTTCAATCAGCTTTGATGCGGCTTGGGGAAACGATGATACTGCATCACTTCTTGCCACGCTGAAAAAACACAAAGTGAAGGCAACCTTTTTTATGACGGGCGGCTGGATTGAAAAATATCCGGACGATGTAAAAGCAATTGCCACCGGCGGGCATGACCTTGGAAACCACAGTGAAAACCACAAACAGATGTCACAGCTATCGGCCGCACAATGCAAAGAAGAAATTATGAAACCTCATGAAAAAGTAAAAAAACTAACCGGCAAAGATATGATTTTGTTCCGCCCCCCTTACGGGGACTATAACGACACTCTTATCCGTGTGTGCCGGGAAAATAAATATTATCCGATTCAGTGGGATGTGGATTCCCTCGACTGGAAAGATTACGATGCTGCTACCATCATACGCCGTGTCACAGAGCACAAACATCTTGGCAACGGTTCGATTATCCTCTGTCACAATGGCGGAAAACACACCGCCGAAGCACTGGATGAACTTTTAACAACCTTGAAGAAAAAAGGATTTCAACTCGTACCAATTTCTGCTTTGATTATGAAAGATAATTACACGATGAATACAGAAGGACGGCAGGTTAAAAACTAACCCTGCCGTCTCTTTTAATTTCTTTCTATATTTGTCTATCTGTAGCCGCCCGGACCTCCCTGTCCGCCGGGGCCGCCCTGTCCACCGGGACCTCCCCAGCCGCCCGAAGATGAACTTCCGGTTGACATGCTCACACTCGTAAAGGTTACGGAATCTCCCTTTGTCAAAGAATTTAAATCACTTCCGTAATATACGGTATACGTTTTTCCTAGTTGAATCTTCGGCGATGACATAACCACCGACTGGAACTTTTTAGCCGGCTGTGCTGTAAGAACAGTATTTCCGTCACTATCTTTTAGCACAACATAAGTTCCTGCGGATGCCTGCGAAGAAAGTCTTACATTCACGGCAGGCTGGGAAGAACCACTCGTCGGTGCCGCATCCATGCCAACTGCTCCTGCGGCAATTAATGTTCCACCGGAAATTTCACAGACGCAGTCTGAACTGTCACCATAGTCCAGTGCACCATTTCCACCGTTTGTCGAACCATTTACTATAACCGTTCCTCCTTTGAAGAAAATGTTGCCATTAGAATCGATGCCGTCTCCGTCTGCATCTACCGTAATATCACCATTATTTATAATAATCTGGTATTTCGTAGATGAGGCAGAGTCCCCTTTGTGAAACCAGTCACCCGGCATTCCGGGGCCTGTACTAGTTGTTCCATCTTGCCCACCGGCGGCATTCATTCCATCGTCTCTTGATTTAATTGTAATCTTACCACCATTAATTGTGATGTCGCCGCTTTCTAATCCTTCATACGATGCTGTAACATCAATCGTTCCGGCATTGATTACCAGACCACTGTCCGAATGAATGGCGTCGTCTCCGGCTGCCAGATTAAAAGTTCCGCCATCAATTTTTATATATCCATTACAATGAATGGTATCATCGGCATAAGAATCGTTACTATCTCCGGATGCCCGGCTTGCCTGATAGGTAGCCGATGTATCCGCCGTAATCGTACCTGCTGTTTCCGGCACATAAATAGTAAGCCCTGCCTTGATTCCTTTGTAACTGCTGTCTGTTGTTGCCTGTGCCGCATTTTTCGTCGTCACAGAAAGATTTTTCGGATTCAGATACAGAGTGCGGTAAACGGAAATACCATCTCCATTTTCTGAAACAAGTGTATATTCACCGCCGTCTAAATCCATATTGCCAAGTTCGGCAAGTGTCGAATCACCTGCTACATCAGTATCATCCAATGTTGTCTTTAATGCATCGCCATCCGAATGAATGGATATTTTCGCATCTTTTACGCCAAGGCCTAATTTGGCTGTCACACCATTGTGACCGGTTGCTGCCTCCTCTTTTCCGCTTACATTCAGCGTTACGTCTTTCATCTTCATTACATTCGTACACTTAATACCATTGCCGTTTTCTGATGTAATGTTCAAAGTTCCGGCTCCGTTGATGGTAAGCGGTGTCTTTTTGCAGACAATACCTGCCGTATAAGTAGTCGATGTGCCGTCATCTTTATCAATTCCGGTTGCCCCAGTATCCGTCAACGTCGTAACGGTTCCGTCCGCCACAGTAAGAACAGCTCTTGCCACACTGCTTTTTACGGTAATCAATCCTGTATCCGAAGTAGGCTCGGTGTTATTTGAAGATGTCAGAGATACTTCTTTCAAAATCAAATGTGTTGTTCCCTCGTCGGTATCATCGGCATAATCAATCTCAATCAAGCCATCCACCGTCTGACCCTCTTCCGTAGTTACCACATAGGTTCCAGACTTAGTAATCGTCAGTTTATTCTTTTTGCTGATTTCGTAATTGTCCATAGAAATCTTTTTACTTGGTGCTGTCGTCGTCAATTCAATCTGCGTAGCATCCGTTTCCGATACATCCGAATCCGTCTCATCGTACTCCATCCGTACCGGTTCTGTGAAATCGGACGCCGAATCATCCCCCGTATATTGACTGTCTCCCGGTGTTGCTACCGGATTTGCTGTTGCCATCGCTGTCGACGTTACCGCCGGTGTCTGTGTAGCAGTTTTTGGAGTTTGTGTCACAGTCGCCTGTTTTTTCACAATTATGTACTTATAAGATTTCATTTTTTTCGTCGAAATCTTTTTCAGCTTCTTCGCAGATAATTTCTTTTTCACTGCATAAATACGAAGTGTTTTTGTTTTCTTAAACGTAAATGTTTTCGTCTTTTGGGATTTGATTTTTTTACCGGTTGATAACTTTTTCCCCGTAGTGTAATAAACCGTGTAACCCTTTTTGGCTTTGACCTTCACCGTAACTTTTCCGGTATAAGTTCCTGCCACCTTCGAAATTGTAAACCCTTTTGTCTTCTTTTTCGCCTGCATCTCCGGTGCTGTCACAAGCGAACTTCCCACCATCGCAAGTGTCAAAACACCCGCAATCCATTTCTTTGCTTTTTGCATACGCATACCTCCATTTTTTTCATAATGTTTCCCACGTTTTCTATTATTTTACTTGTACTATGTGTCCTGCCTGTGAAAATAATATTATAAAAAAATGACCACTGCAATATCTGCACTTTGAGGGGTCACCTCACTTTCACAGTATCACAGTGGTCTGTTTTTAAATATGTTACATCAAAGAATCCAGTGTCTCACGAATTGCCTGAATAAATTCAAGGCTGTTCAAAATTACCGGATTTTCACATGTGGAAATAAGAGAAAGACTCTTTGTCATTTTTCCATCCTCCACAGTCTTAATGCAGGCTCTCTCCAGTTTGTCTGCAAAATCCATCAATTCCGGAATCTTATCCAACTCTCCACGCTTTCTGAGTGCGCCTGTCCATGCAAAAATAGTAGCAATGGAATTAGTCGAAGTCTCTTCGCCTTTCAAATGTTTATAATAGTGGCGCTGTACCGTTCCGTGTGCAGCCTCATATTCATAAACACCGCTTGGTGATACCAAAACGGATGTCATCATGGACAAATCGCCATATGCCGTAGCTACCATATCAGACATTACATCTCCGTCGTAGTTTTTACAAGCCCAGATAAAGCCGCCTTCGGAACGGATTACGCGGGCAACCGCATCATCAATAAGCGTGTAGAAATACTCAATGCCAAGTTTCTCAAATTTTTCTTTATATTCCGTATCATAAATTTCCTGGAAAATGTCCTTAAATGTATGGTCGTATTTTTTGGAAATGGTATCTTTGGTAGAGAACCACAAGTCCTGTTTAGTGTCCACTGCATAACTAAAGCATGCGCGTGCAAAACTGGAAATGGATTTTTCTGTATTGTGAATTCCCTGAATGATTCCCGGACCATCAAAGTTGTGAATTACTTCTTTTGTCTGTGTTCCATCCTCAGCTGTAAATACAAGCTCTGCTGTTCCTTTACCCGGAACTTTGATTTCTGTATTTTTATAAACATCACCATACGCATGACGAGCAATTGTAATCGGTTTCGTCCAGTTTTTTACATAAGGAACGATTCCCTTAACAAGGATTGGTGCACGAAATACGGTACCATCTAAAATTGCACGAATTGTGCCGTTTGGCGATTTCCACATTTCTTTCAAATCATATTCATCCATACGGGCAGCATTCGGTGTAATCGTAGCACATTTTACCGCCACACCATATTTCTTTGTTGCCTCTGCGGAATCCACTGTCACCTGATCATTGGTTTTATTCCGGTACTCCAGACCAAGGTCATAATACTCTGTCTTTAAATCAACGTATGGCAGCAACAACTCATCTTTAATCATCTGCCAAAGGATTCTGGTCATTTCATCCCCGTCCATCTCTACAAGTGGGGTTTTCATCTGAATCTTACTCATTTTTCCTCCTAACCAAAACGTTCACATGGACGCTTTCCATAAATTATTGTCGCCTTTTACTATAGCATAGTGGCTACAGATTGTCAAAGAATGGCCCCTCGATTTCTGTCCTTCCATCCTCTACAAGATACGGCATTTCTTCATGCACTTCTACGCCCTCTTGAATCTTCTGTGTGTCCATTTTTATGTATTTAATTCTTCCATTTGCAAGAATTTCCCCGTCTTTATCCATAATATAAGAATCTGTAATAATAAAATGGCTCGTGTTTTTTACAACTACACCCCGCCCAATCAATTCTGTCTCATAGGGAACCGGTTTGCGGTATTTGGTATCCAACGATATCGTCACACCAAAAGTCTCCTCCGACAATTCCTTCGCCCACAAGGAACGAAGCCCCATCTCATCAAGCATCGCCGTAATCATACCGCCATGCACACGTCCCGGATAGCTCTGGTGCTGTTCTTTATAGCGAAACACCGTCATCACACTGCCATCTTCCATGTTGTAAAATGGTGCATTCACGCCGTATTCATTATCCAGCCCGCAAATCATGCACATTCGGCTGTTTCTTTGTTTGCTAAGTATCTTCATGTTGTGCTCCTTGTACTTTCAATATTGTTTAAATTTCTTTCTGTCTTTTGTCTATTAATAGTATAGCACAACGTTTGTAAAACATCTATAAAATTTGTGATAGCGTTTGTGTCAAGTGTTCGTTGGCACTTTTTTTGTTTTCAGTAATTCCGTAGAAAAGCTTTGCGTCTCGTGGGTGCTCTCGCTCGTTGAGTGCGTAGCGGTATGGGCACTGAAACTACCAGTGCCACATACCGACGTACTCAAAACCCACTCGTTACAAAGTTTTTCTACGGAATTACTGGAATCCAAAGGAACCGGCAGCGAACATTTGTCACAAACCCGTCATTTCAAACTCAGTTTTTCTCTATCTTATAAACGCATTCCGAAATACCTTTCTGGATGCGGTTGCTGCTGCATCCATTAACGGTACATGACCTCTCATTAATTCTACATATCGATTTCCTTTCCCTTCTTTTTTTGATGTTTTTGCGGCACTTAATGTTTCCATGATTTCATTCATGCGTGCATTAAAAATTAATCCATCTGTATATTTCTCAATGGTACGGCAAACATCATACCAACAAAGAATAATACTCCCATGGCCAAATCACACTGTCGAAACAATTATCCATGTATTCCCAAATATCGTCATCTGCATAACCCATCATACGAAATACAACACATACGCTTTTCTGTATTTTTTTATCCGTTAATTCTCCTTTTCGCTGCTGCAAAAATAATGCCTGTGACAACACAGCATATTCCATTGCCATCCATTCCAATTTCACAAGAATATCCAAAACCTGACCGGTTCCCGGCGTAATAATAGCTGATGAGATTTCTTCCGCAAAAAGATTCCGAAGCTCTTTTGCCCATTTATTTATCTTGTGCTGATACGTCTTAAAACACTCGGTTTCTTTACCGTTAATCTTCTCTGCCTCCTCTGCCAGCGGCACCAGAAAATCTCCATAAATATTTTGTTCCCGATAAATCTGTGAAACATCCAAAAACAGCAAATTATATTCTTCCAGACGTTCTTCTGTTATTGTTCCATTTTCTCCAATTGCATCTTGAATTTTCCAAATATCTGTGGTGTTTTTGTAACTTTGGAATTCATCTTCAAGAACGCCCTTTTGTTCCAATTCATATAAATCCAGCGCAATTAAAAAACAGATTTCCAGCGTGGTATTTAGTTTAATTTCCCGCGTATTTACAATATCCAGAAACCAATCCCGGATTTCAAACAACACCGGATTTATCTCATAAATTTCTTCTGCTATTCCTTCCATTTGTTCCTCTTTTTTCTGAATCTGAAAACACTCCTGCTTCCATAACAAATCCAGTACAGCCGGGCATCCGGGCGTCAATGCACGCTCAACTCTCCCAATATACTCATGTTCTTCCCGCGGAAAAGTATGGCATGTTTCAGAAATTGCCCCCTCACCATCCCGCAATACAATTTTGCACAATTTCTTCTCATTCAGAAATGGACACATACCATCATTTTTCAATTCGATTATGCGCCCTTCTTCAACTTCCTTTACTTTCTCTTTCCATTCGTCATCCCACTTATGGAATGTTTCGTCATCCACCGCAATACGCCACTGCATGCAGCACGTCATTGGACATTTGGATGCCGTACACTGAAATTTGTCATAATAATCCGGCTGATATATTTTCATCTTACTCTTCCATTTCCTCCAAAGTGTCTAAGTAATCTTCTAACCATTCTCCCTGCAAATCGGCCTTGGTATCGTTTTCACCGTCATCGACTTCATTGCAAAACATCCCCGGTGGGAACAATCCTCCATCAAGCCCAATTACCGCTTCGTCCCCCTCATCAAGGTTTCTGCGATACATAATTTCATCTTCCATCATTATAATTCTTTCCGGAAAATCGCCAAAGTCATCCGGCTCGATTGCTTTTACCAAAACACTTACCATCGGAACATGGTCGTCCGGTCGTTCCTCACATCCATAATCTTCTTCGTCAATACGAATGATTTTATATCTGGTTTCCTGCACCTTTTTAGTCCTCTCTTGTTTGGTATTATTTACTTTTATTTTATTGAGTGCAAATATATATGTCAATGACTTTTCTTGCTTTCCTATTCGCATAAACTTATCCTTTTTTATAAATTACTTTCCTCAACGCCGGTCCGCAGTACTCATGTGGAATAAGTTTAAATCCTTGTTTTATATAAAACTGTTCTTTGTCTGGCTCAGATATAAGTTGTACACTAACACGACTTCCAACACACATATTTTTCTCAATATGTTCCAAAAGCATATGTATAATTGTACTTCCAATTCCCATTCTTTGATATTCAGGCCTAACAACAATATCCATAATCATAAAATAAATACCATCACCCACAACTCTCCCCATTCCAATGGGAACTTTGTTATCAAAAACAGTAACTGTATAATATGAATTTTCCAAAGCAATTTCTGCCTGTTCCCTGCTCCAATTATTCCACTTAACTGACTTTCTTAATATGTAATATGTTTCATAATCAAGTTGATTTTCTTTAAATGTATAGTTCATATTGTCGTCCTCCCCATAAAATTATAATACACTAAACTCCACCTTTGTTTTCTTAATCATTTGATTTTTATATTCAAGAACAAACGCATTGGCATTCACCTCACAGCCAAGTTTTTCATACTCATTTGTAAATATGTGAATATATTCCTGCGCATCATGGCTCTCTGTTCCAACAAAAAGGACTCTCGGATCTTGTTTCTTCGATAATTTAATTGCATACTTATTTAATGGTCTGGTTGTTAATAAATTTCCACTGGATATTGCTACAATCCTTCCCATAATCATCCCCCTCTCACTTCTTACCTTCGTGTGTACCCTGTCACCTTAACACTATAATTACAGTCCAAATATTCAAGTATCTTATTGTTACTTAAATCCAAACTGTAAAATATTATATAGATTCAATTACTAGTCGAAGCTATCAATCGATGGCAAACTTCCATCATAAAACTTAGTAATTGCATCCTTAAGCCCATCAAAAGCATCATAATAATTTGAAATAATTTCCTGAAAGTTTTTCTCTGCTATCTTGCCATCATAATCACGTGCTAATAAATTTCTTGTTTTTAGCATTTTTAGCCATATATCATCACTAATTAATCCGTTTGTAAATGCTGATTGTAAAACTTCTCTTGGAGACCCAATAGCAAAATCTGTTATTCCCAACTGTTTAACCAAAATATCCTTCAATAAATATTCATCATTTATTTCATTATAATAAAAAATATCTATTTTTCGCAAGGTATCTATCTGGCTAATCATCTGATTTAAAAGTTCACTATCCACATCACCGTATACGACAAAATCAATATCACTTCTGTCCGTGGCAGTTCCCGTTGCAAATGATCCAAATAAATCCAAATGTTCAGCCCCACATCGTTTACAAACAGACGCCACCCTTTCTATCAACTCATCTATTGGCATAACTTGCAGTCCAACATTACTTTTCAAATCAATCTGCATCTCCTTAACCTTGTTCCACTTAATATCATTTTCCCCACAATTATAACATCGGAGTGGTTCTTCGTAAAGTGATGCTTTCCTCCTCTATTTATTTCCAGTAAATTATTGTAATTTTTATTTAAGTATACTATGAGATTCCTACGGGAAATTCAACGAAAATAGAAAGCCGTGAAGGGCAGCAAATGAAAGAATATAAAGTACGTTTCAAATCTTACAATGGTTTTTGCTAAAAAACAAGTTCCCTTCAGAGGGCTCGATCTCTGAAGGGGACTTGTTGAATGATTATCCTTCAATTGCGATATAATTTTTACCAGCAACTGCTTTGTCTGTCTTTTTCGGAATCTTCAATTGCAAGATACCATTTTCATACTTCGCCGAAATCTCATCCTGGGTAATTCCCTCACCGATGTAAAAGCTTCGGCTCATGCTGCCGGCATAACGTTCTTTACGAATGTACTTACCGGTCTTTTTATCTTTTTCATCTTTGTCCAAACCTTTTGCTGCCGAAATGGTGATATAACCATCATTCAGTTCAGCGGTTACTTCATCTTTCTTGAAGCCAGGCAGATCAATGTCAACCTCATACGCATCATCTGTCTCGCGGACATCTGTCTTCATCATGTTCTTTGCATGTTTTCCATAAAGAGGATCTTTCGCCGGAAACATAGTCTTCTCAAATTCCTTACCAAATGGAAAATCATCCATCCAATCATCAAACAAACTCTCTCCAAAAATACTAGGTCTTAACATAAGTCATTTCTCCTTTCCTTCTTGTAACAAGTGTCGGAAATATGGGTTCCTGCAAAACACCATAGGCACTTAGACTTTTGTATTATTAGCACCATCAGAGAAATCTGAAGTGTCGATTGTTAAATTTCGATTCGGATCCGGGTTCCTTTTCGTAACCCCTTTCCTTATCGTTAACTATGTTATATCACTAATTGTTAGCACTGTCAAGAGGTGAGTGCTAATTTTTTTGTGTTTTTTTTATGTCCTTCTATGAATGCCGAAATTTCGTTGTGCTCACATTACATTACTTTCAAAGTAACCGATCTCTTGCAATATAGCATCTAGTATTTTTGCATTTTTAATCGAAAAATCAGCTGTCACAACAGGGGTCTCGCCTTCGATTATGCATCTTCCCAACTGCTCTATTTCTAATTGATAATTATGTGGGCAGTATACATTTCGAATCTGCTCTTTTCCTTCAATAATCAACGTATAGGAAGCATTTCCCTCTTGGTTAAATTCCGTATCGGATTTGATGTCGCCTTTTGTTCCGTGAATATACAATCTATCATAACGATGCGGCTTATCTTTTTCAAAAATCATCCCGCATGTTATCGATGCACGTACATCATTTTCATAATTTAACAATGCAGCTGTATATACATCAACGCCATTTTCATCATACTGTGCCATTGCTTTTACCCGGGATGGCATATCTTCCAAAAGTTTTAACAGCATACTTGTATTATAACAGCCAAGATCATAAACTGCACCCCCATAATTTTCTTTGTGCAGACGAATGTTGCTCTTATCATAATATGAAGTCAAAAACTGAGATTCAATATAACGGATTTCTCCAATTGTTCCTTCTTCAATTTCTTTTTTAAGTGCTGTAACAAAAGGACTGTGAAGGTAGGCATATGCTTCCATTAAAAATACCCCCTTCTCTTTTGCTGCCTCAAAAAGTTCTACTGTTTGTTTGGGTGTCGGCGCCAATGGTTTTTCGCACAGCACATGCTTTCCTGCTGCAATAGCTTTTTTTACCCATTCATAATGAAGATTATTTGGAAGCGGAATATAAACTGCCTGCACTTTGGGGTCTGACAAAAGTGCTTCATACCCTTCGTATGCTTTTTCAAACCCAAACATATCTTTATAATCTTCTGCTTTTTTCAAGCTGCGCCCTGCAATTCCATACCGTTCACAATTTTCTGCCTTCTGCATTCCCGGTATGCTGCAATCTCTGGCAATTCCTGCTGTTCCTAAAACTCCCCATCTTATCTTTTCCATTTTTTCCCTCCTTGGCATTTCAATCCTGCTTTTTTCAGCCATTTTCGATAGCTTTTCATTTTTCTGGGCGGCACATAAACCGATGCTTTTCTCGGAATTCCACGAAAAGCATTCTTCCCAATATTCTTTTTCTTGAGATACATACTCTGAATCTTTACCGTTTTTACTTTGCGGCAGCCGGCAAACGCGTTCTTGCCGATTCCCGTGACACGATAATGGATTCCTTTGTATTTTACATAATTTGGCACTGTTATTTTTTTGATCTTCTTTGAGTTGCTGCCCATGCAGGTGACATCAAAGATGCCCTTTTTCGCATTGACGGCATTGACCCGGTAACGAAGTCCTTTTGCCTTAAATAAAGAACCTTTTAACAGATACGAATACGTTATCTTTCTACCATATTCTGTGTCCTCATTGTCATTGGAACTATTCTTTTCATCTTCCAGCGAATATTTTACGATGCGGGAACGTTCTCCACACCGACGGCAGTGAATGGACTTTTCGCCCTGCGTCGTCGCCGTCGCCGGGATATCAATCGTGAAATCCGACTCCCATTCATGTCCCAGTGGCTGCAAATAAGTTTCTGTGAGCGAAATGCATTCTTTGCCATCCTCATCTGCATACACCTTGTCACAGTCCCGGCAAATGTAATATTCGATAGTTCCCGGCTGAGTACATGTCGGTGCCTTTGCTTCAAATTTCTGCATATCATGTTCATGTTCTGCATCCGTTTCCTGACGAACTGTCGCTCCGGATATTTTTTTAATGTTGTAATAATCCCTCGCATTTTTCGGAGTTAGTATCGTGAAATCTTCGGTTCCAGCTCCTTCCCAAGCGTCCTCTGCTGCCTCTGGTGCTATCTTTGCCTTGAATTTCATTCCTTCCAGGGCGGTACAGCCGGCAAATGCTTTGTTTCCAATATTGGTAATTGTTTTTGGCAATGTCACATAGGTAAGTTCTGTCTGATCAGCAAATGCATTGGCGTCAATAACCGTAACTGTATAAGCCATATCTCCCATCGCAACCTTTGCCGGAATGTTCACTTTACCGGAAATCTTCTCCCCCGGTTTCGCACAAACATGTATCGTCACATTACCGGAAAGGTCTTCTTCCTTTGTATAACGCACTCCATCTATTTCGATATAAAGAATGTCTCCGCACCTTTCGCACGTTCCTCCGGCATACTGATGTCCCATCGCCGGAATGACTGTCTGTTCCTCCAGCACCTCACCACACTTCGAGCAATGACTTCCCTCTGTCACACCGTCTCTGGTACAAGTAGCTGCAACTGCTTCATCAATGACCACCTCATGGATGTGGGATTCTTCTCCTGTTTTCTGAATCGTAAAATCTTTTCGGATTTTTCCATAGAACAGTCCTTTTCCGGAAATAACAGCTGTCGCCGTTCCGGCATTGACATTCTTTTCATAGGAAATCGTATAATCAATACCCTGCTCCAGCACCGTGTCTTTTCGGTAAGATACCGTCACTTCCGGCTTACAGGCATTTCCATCATAGATAAAGGTGTCTTTTGACAAGCTGACATCCATATCCGAAATGTCCCGACTTCCTTTGCCACCGACACGCAGCATAAAGGTCTGCTTAATGCGTGGATTGTACTTCGGATATACACTCAATTTCGTGATTCCTCCTGCCAAAATCTCAAAATGGTCGTATGGTGCATTATTGCTCGCCTTTTCCGGTGCTGCTGCCACTTCTTCATTTGTGGATTCCATTACCATATCCTGATAATCCGGGTCTCCATCACTCGCCTGAATCCAACAGTATAACAGGGATCCTACCGGGTTGCTCGTCGGAAAAACCGGCGAATAACTGGAGATAGAACTTGTGCTGTTTTGCCAATACAATTTCATATTTGTCGGCGGAGTAATACGTATCGTATCGCCGCACACGGAACATTTTCCGGTGCTTTTTCCCTCGGAATCTGCCTCTCCATAAACATAATCATGTGCTTTTTTCGCCACGACTTCTTCTATCGTATTCTGGCAAATGGCACAATAATATTGTTTTTTTCCTTCTTTCGTACATGTAGATTCCGTATACGATGTCATTTTTCTCGGATGATTACATTTTACTGTGATTTCTTTTTGCGCTACGATCGTGTCCCCGGATTTTGCCGTAATGGTAACCGTTCCATTGGTAATTCCTGTCACCTGACCATCCTGCGTCACCGTCGCCACCGCCGGATCCGATGAAGTATAGGTAACATCTTCCATTGACCACACATTACGAATTGCATTGTTTCTTCGAAGTTTCACACGCGGCGTCACCGTCGTCGTTCCATTTGTAAAAATCTGGTCATCCCCGTCCAGATACGTTTCCTGTATATAGTCATTTGATACTTCGATCTTCTGCATCACATCTTCCGGTGCTTCCATCATTGTCTCATCCAAATCCGATTTTGCGGAAAACTCTCCTGCCATTGTTGCCGGATACGGAGCAGCCTCTGAATAAAAACCGCCAAAACCAACATAGGTATACTTCGGGTTGATCATACTTGTATAATGACGGGTTTCCTCACTGAAATCCTGTTTTACCCAATATTGTTTTTCACTGTACCAAAGCAAAACTCCTTCAAGCATATCCTTTACATAATAATAAGCAAGATCTTCAGAAGAAGAAGTTATCCCATTACTGCCAATGGAAAAAGTACCCTTTTCATTCAAACGGTCATGTCCGGAATCCATAAACCGGAATGCAATTCCCGCTTCTGCCGCACGGATACGTGCAATATACTCTAAATCACTCGACCATTTCAAGGGAACATAATCCGATGGCTGAAGATATCTGCCGGAATTTCTCGGATCTCGTATATTTCCTGCTTCACATGCTTCTTTTCGAATTTCATTGATCTTAGCAAGGGCTTCCTTCGCCTGTGCAAAATAGGAACCATATACACCAAGCATTGTACAGCCTTCCGATGCCTCTGTCACATTTGTTTCCAATACCGTCTGCGTTTTTGCTCCTGCCACATTTGCCGGCACAATAAGTGCAAATGCCAGCAATCCGGCAAGAATCCTCTTCTTAATTATTTTCTTTTTCATTTTCATCACTCCATTCATATGTACTAGTTCTGTTCCTTGTCCCCCAGCACCTGCATGATGTCTTCTAAAAACTCTGTCTGGTCACGCCAGCAACCAAGCGGTATGGAAATTATTTCTACTTGTTTTTTCAGATTTTCAATGTCTCTCTTCTTTTGAACCAGAAAATGACAGAAATCCTCGTTTTCTTTCTGCTGCTCATAGTTTTTCTGAATCCTTGCCTTCCAATCCGAATACTCCGTCACATAGAGGATTCCATCGTCTTTCGCATCCTGTTTTCTCATCTTTTTATAAATATTGTATTCTGCCAGATAGTCAAATCCATACGCGTTATTCTTTGCTTCCATGCGCTTCTGATAAATTTTATTTACTATTTTACTAAAAATGGCAAATAGAATTACTCCCACTGCACATACCACACAAAAAATCAAAACCTTGAAAAGTGCGGCGCGGTAAATGCCAATCAAAAAACCGGCAACGCCCCCCACGGCACACCATACATATTTTGAATTTTTATACGATTTAATCTTATTTAAAGTATCTTGATTCATAGACACCTCCTTTATTCCCACGTCTTCCACACATCCGGCTGATATCCCAATGTCGCCTGTCGGCCATTGCGAACGATCGGAATTTTTAAAATCTGCGGATTTTCAAGTATCTTATCCAATTTATCCTCTTCCGCAATATACGTCACCAACGCAAGAGCATCCCGGTCCTTACATTCTTTGTTAATCATACCTTCCAATCCGCCATTGACGGCTGCCACCGATCGGAATTCGCCTTTGCTTAGTGTCTTTTCCCGCAGATCAATGTATTGAAACCGGATTCCCCGTTCCTTGAAAAAACGCTGTGCTTTTTTTGTGTCGTTGTCTTTTTTTGCTGCCAAAGATTTGGATGTTCATACCTACCTCCTATATCGGATTATTTCACGATAACAATAACTGTCTTCGTTATTCCATAACACTTTACTTTTATTTTTGTCCGCCCCTTCTTCATGCCTTTTAGCATTCCCTTTTTGGTAACTGCTGCAATCTTTTTATTCGCGGAAGCAAACACAACTTTCGTTGTTGGACGGACTTTAACAATAATACGAGCCTTTTTCCCTTTTTTGACCTTTATCATCTTTTTCGCCACTTTAAATGTTGGTTTCTTTACAACAATCCTGCACGTGCTCTGATAACCATCTGCACTCGCAGTAATCAAAGCAGTTCCTGCTTTTTTTGCTGTTACCCGGCCATTTTCATCTACAACTGCCACTTTTTCATTGTCAGATGTATATTTCACTACACTTTCTGTATCAGCACTAAGCTGTATGATTTTTTTCCCTTTTGTATACAATGTGACAGATGTCTTGTTCAATGTAAATGCCCGCGGTTCACTAGTTGGCGGCAATGGTGTTACCGTTGGTGGCGTTGGAAGTATTACAGGTGTGGCATCGGGTGTTGAATTTGGTACTTCTGTCGCAGCCGGAGTTGGAACCGTCGGCGTCGGCACCTGCGTTGGTGTTGTTGTCGGCGCTACGGTTGGCGTTACTGTCGGAATCGGCTGTTGCGCGCCCACCAAAAGCACTCGCGATATACTCTTGCCGGTTTTCGAATGGGTCAGCGTCAATGTCAGTTCACCCTTACAGTTCTCCCAGTCGTATATACATACAATCACCTGATTATATTGGCTTTGCCCCTCGTTAATACACTCCTCATCCCAACTGCAGAAAGCCGCTTCCTCTAAATCAACCGCTTCCCCGTTTTCCTTCGTCAATGCCAAATCGTAATCATAAAAAAGTTTCTCAAACGTTGGCTTATAAACCGTACCATCTGCCTTTTTAAATTCAACCGGATAATAATATTCTTTTCCCTGCTGACTGATCACAGATTTTTTATCTGCATCTCCAATCCAATAAAAGTCATCTGCGTCCTCATTTTCCAGTTTTCCAATAATCCAGGAATATATTTCTTCGGTTTTCTTTTTATTTAATTGAAAATTTGTATACTGCGTGCCCTCAATTGTAAAATTCCCACTCGAAGAGGCCTTTGCCTGTATGTAACAATGATTCTCCACAAATCTCGCCATATATTCTGAGCCATTTACGTTTAATTTTGTTAGACCATAGACTTCTCCTTTTATCTCAAGTGTAGTATCATTTCCAACCAAAACGGAGCCACATGTTTGATCCTCGCCGGATACCGTTACACCGGTAAAATTGTTTGCAACACTCGGATTCGTTGACATTTGTCTGAGATCAAGCACCACATTTTTCTCGCAAAAGACGTTATTTACGTTAAAATCCGCCTCCTTAGGAAGCGTGATCCGCGACTTTTCTGCCATCGTGAGATTATTGATACCGGAAAATGACAAGGTATCAATATGAGCCCCCGCTTTCACATTGACATTCAACTCACCTATCAGATCCGTCTTGTCAAAATCCGTTACATTACTATCTTTTCCCAGTGTAACATTTACATTTCCTGTCAATGTATGACCATCGGCACCCGCTGCATGAATCTCCGTGTCTACCAATTTGGAATCCAGTTCTATATCCACTTTGTCTTGTTCGGAATCGCGATAATAATCTCCTGCATAAATTGCAGCTATCTTAGTCTGGGATATGGGATTGACCACTTTAATCGTTGTGTGGCTTCCCATCTTTCCTTCCTCTCCCTGGTACGCGCCACCGCTGATCAATGGCCTCACATCGTCCTGCAATGTACTGGTTCCTACTCTCGTATCTACCGCATCCAACACCAGCGTATGTCCCGCCACATAAATTGTTGTCCCACGTGCATTCCCTGCCTGCGGCACCATTTGCAGCCACATATCACGAAACGTAACATCCGCTCCCAGCTGAATCATACTGCGTATTTTCAAACCTGCTGACGTATCTGAACCAACAATCGTGATATCTTTATCAACAAATAATGGTTTCGGAGATCCGTCTTCGCACGTCTCGTATTTGGTGTAGGAGACTTCACCCACAAGTACAAGTGTCTGTCCCGTCTGAATCTGCTTCAAGGCCGTACGTATATTTTGATACGGTCTTTGGGCGGTTCCGTCACCTTCCGTAAGACTGCCTTCTCCATTTTCCACATAAACCTTAACTTCATCTGCTGCATCCGCCGCCTTAATGCCCATTGGAGCAGCTTGGTTCATAATTAACGCTAAAATCAATAATAATACACTTAATTTTTTTCTCATATCACACTTCCTTTTCTGGGGTTATAAGTTTACTTTGCTTCAATGTATCAATAAGACTTCCCACCTTGATTTTGGTATCAAGTTCTTCCTGTATTTCTCGTTTGAGTGCCTCTTGCGGCGTTTCTCCCGGCTCAATTTTTCCACCGGGGAATTCCCAGCTGCCTTTCATATCTCCGTACCCTCTTTGGGTAGCAAAAAGTATTTCTTTTCCTTGTTCATCGACAGCTTCTATAACCACCGCCACTACATGTATCGTCTTCATTTCGTACCTCTATTCATTCACAAAATACTGATAAATATCTTCTCTCACCGGATGACTCATTTGAAGTTGAAAATTCATAATGGGAAGAAATCTTCCTTTGTCATCCTGAATCCGGGTCTGCTCCCAAGCAGCCGGCATCACTTGTCCCATGTAATAGAAATCCGTTCCTTCTCCATCGCTTTTCTTGATAAACAAAAGAACTTTCAGACCACTTTCCTCAGCATGAATCAACTTTTGTGATTCTACACTATCCAATGACACACGACTCCGAGTCATCCAGCTAAAAATCTGATTATTTACAAATGCATCTTCATACATTGTGCTCTTTGCAATATCCTCTTTTTTGTGATACGTCACAAAAATCGGACATGTATCATATTTAATCTTATAACCATAAACAGTCGAACTTTCATCTTTTTCCCAATTCAACAAACGGCATATGTCCTTACGTGAATATTTTTGATACAATGACAGTCCAAGATCATCCATCTCTTTTTGGTATACTTCACTATATCTTCGAATTCCAAGTTCTACTATATCTTTCATTTGCCGGATAAATTCGGATCCCCGGATTCTCACATAATATAAAAATGTCCGAGAGATAAATTGATCTTTTTCTTCTGTCAGTATATCTAATTGACTGTATTTTTTTCGTTCAGACTGCGTATTAATAAATTCTCCTTCAAGAACATGAACAGCAGACTCAAACGATTTTTCAGACATTTCCATATTATAATCCTGCCGTAATTTTATCTCCATCTGTTTCTTATTAAATCTTCCCTCTTGCAATAATTGCTGCAGCATAATAAGTTCATAAATACGTTTTCCATTTGCCAGATTCTGGGATACAAATTCCAGACAGGCTTCTTCCCTGTCCGTCATTTCTCCGCTATACTCCTTATCAATCATTTTCAAAAAATGATAATAATTTCCTGCGTATTGAATCAAAATGAATCGTACTTGCACCGGGAATAACGCGGCTGCCTTCCCTCAAATATCTTCGGATATTATCTTTATTGTAACTTCTGTCTCCGAATAGTGCAATTGGAATCATGAAATTATTTTTATAATTTCCAATAAAATCGAGAATTACAACACATTCCTTCCCCTCTGCTTTTCGGAGGCCACGCCCCAACTGCTGAATAAATACGATCGGCGATTGGGTTGGGCGAAGCATAATTACTTGATTTACTTCAACAATATCGGTTCCTTCCGAAAAAATATCAACGGTAATCAAATAATCAAGGTAGTCATCGTCTTCCGACTGCACATCCATCGTCAAGCGTTCAATCGCACGTGCTCTCTCCTCTTCGGAATCCGCACCACTCAACGCCATCGTTCTCCAGCCATGTTCATTAAATTTGCGGGACAGTTCCCTTGCCTCTTCAATACGGCTGCAAAAGATCAAGCCTTTCACACGTTCTCCGGAATATCCAAAATATTTTGCCTGATCCATAACATACTTAACACGCTCATCGCTTGTAAGATATCGGAAGTTTTCCAACTGTTCTTCCTTGGTTTTCCCCTCATCCGAAATCATATGAAGATCGGTAATTCCAAAATAATGAAACGGACAAAGCAAATCCTCCTCCATCGCTTGCTGCAAACGAATTTCGTAAGCTATGTTATGATTAAATATCTCATAAATATTTCTTCCTTCTACATTGTCATCCCGCTTATCCGGCGTCGCAGTCATTCCCAATGTAAATTTCGGGGTAAAATAGTCCATCACCCGCTTAAAACTCTCCGCACTTGTATGATGTGCTTCATCATAAATACATGCTTCAAAATATTCTTTTGGAAACTTTTGTAAATTTTCCATCTTGCTCAACGTCTGAACCGTAGCAAATACAAAATCCGCTTCGTAATCATGCCGATTACCGGAAACAATCCCAGCCCGTATCTTGCTTCCAAACACCTTTTCAAAAGAATTCTTAGCCTGCTTTGCAATTTGATTTCTATGTACTAAAAATAAAACTCTTTTAAAGCCAAGTTCTCGCATCGCAAATGCAGAAGCATAGGTTTTTCCGGTTCCGGTGGCAGAGATCAAAAGTGCCCTGTCATTTCCCTGTTTTATAAGTTTCAGCAATTCATAAATAAACGCCCGCTGCATAGAATTTGGTTTTAAAGAATAGGCTTCAATAGACGGAACCGATTCCCTTTTCGCAATTTCTTTTTGCTCGGAAACCATCTTTTCGAACAATTTTTTCTCTTCGAATCTCTTCCGATATTCTTCAATAAATTCGTCATATTCTTTTGTACACTCTTCTGCATTCCATATCCGCTCAAATTCCGTCACAATATCTTGTATCATTTCACCCTGACCGGTGGAAACCATCTTCGTATTCCATTCCATATTTTTTGTCAAAGCATCTTGTGTCAGATTCGAACTTCCTATGATAAAATGATATTCTTCCTCTTTTTGAAAAATATATCCCTTGGTATGAAAGCCACTTCCGGCACGTTCTGTTTGATACATGCGAAGCTGCACATTGGAGAGACCTGCCAATGTGTCCAATGCCGACGGATCACTAAAGCACAAATAATCTGTCGTCAAAATACGGCCCTTTATCCCCTTATGTTCCAATTCCTTCAACGTCTGCAAAAGCGGCGTAATACCGCCTCTTGTAATAAACGCTACACTGATCGCGAATTCATCACAATGACGCAATTCATCCTCAATTGCCGAAAACACCTTCTGTCCCTTTTCATTGTCATTGTAAACAAACTGAGGGCGATATGCTAAATTAGAGTTCTGCGTCGCATCTATAAACGCTGTATTTAATCCCTTTTTCAATTCTATGATGTTTGTGTTCATTATTGTTTCTCCCGGTTTAATTATGGTACTATGATTTCACTCAACTATCTAAAACCATAATACCATAAAAAAGCGCTTGATAAAAGCATTATTTCCGCGTGCTTATTTCTTACTCTTCGCCACTCCAAGTACTACCGCCACAATAATACAAACAAGGATAAGAACTGGCTGTGTCATCAAATATAGCACAAGCGCAAAAAGTGCAAATCCTGCTACGAATTTAATGATAACTTCGATTCCAGACCAATCCCCATCACATGCAGCAACAATTGAAAAAAAGATAAACATTAAAATTCCTGTCAAAATTCCCATAATACATCCACTCCTTTTGTCTTTTACATAATCTGTTAACGATTATCCAAGCCATTTATTGTTTCTGTATCTCCTATTATACAAATTTGCTGTCCCAAAGTCTGGACTTGCAACTATTATATCCCACTTTTTTATCAAATTATTTTCCCAATTCCCAAAATGCGACCGCGCTTGCAGCTGCCACATTCAACGAATCGACTTCCTGCGCCATCGGAATATTGACGATAAAATCACTTTTCCGTATCGTCTCATCACATAGCCCATCTCCCTCTGCCCCCATGAGAATCGCAAGTTTGTCCTCTTCTTTCAACGCCGGTGAATCTATGCTGATCGAGCCCTCACAAAGTGCCATAGACACTGTTTTGAAGCCCAAATCACACAATAACTCCATATACGCTTTTTCTGTCTCATCAATAAATGTCCACGGTACCTGGAAAACCGTTCCCATACTGACTCGTATCGCCCGCCGGTACAACGGATCGCTGCACCCCCGTGTAAGCAGCACCGCATCCATCCCCAATGCCGCCGCAGAACGAAATATCGCCCCTACGTTAGTCGGATTCATGACATTTTCCAATACTACGATTCTCCTGGCATCTCTTACCACCTGCTGAATTTCCGGAAGTTTTCTCCGTCTCATCGCGCACAATGCGCCTCTGGTAAGCTTAAATCCGGTAATTCCAAGCAAAACGTCTTCCGCAGAAGTGTAAACCGGTACACTTTCATATTTTGCCAAAATATGCGCCATCTGGCCCAGTACGTCCTTTTCTTCCAAAAGAAACGAAATCGGCTCGTAGCCATCTGCAAGCGCCCGCTCAATCACCTTGGGGCTCTCCGCGATAAATACGCCTTCTGACGGTTCAAATCTATGCAGCAATCCAGCTTCCGACGTACTTGCATATAAAGCCAGCTCCGGACATTTCAAATCATCTATGTGTATCAGATTCATTTTTTGACTATTCTCCTTATCTTTTTGACCGTCCATTTGCGTTACGTCCAGCACTTTCTGCATCTGCTGCAATCGCCGCATCCTTTCTGACGTGGCTCCGGGCTCCATGGCTTGCACAAAACATCAATTTTTCCGGCATCATATCTCTCTGTGGTACCCAACATTGAAATCTGAACAATATTTTGCGGCAGCTCCGTTATCGTAACCGGTTCCATACGAACTTTGGAGCGATCCATACAACTCTGCACTCGCACCGGATAAAACTGTTGCAAGCACTCCCCGTCTGCTTGATTGATAACCATGAGCGACTGAGAAAAAAGCCGGATTTGTTTGCCGGAATTTTCCCCGCCGCAGATGATTTTGTCATTTTCCGACAATTTTATTGAGTTTGTCAAAATTTCCACTTCTTTCATTTTCGGATTACAAAACATATTCCGATAAAATTCTTCCAATCTTTCCAATATCTACAGCACCCTTAAATTCAAATTTAGCTGTAAATCCATTGGTAAACATAATATATAACTCCGAATCCGGAATCATTTCCAAAAAACCCGGTGTTTGAATTGAAAAATACTGAATTTTGGAATACGGCATGGTTACAAATGATTTCCTTTTTCCCGTAATTCCCTGCACATCCACTGAAATAATCCGTTTATTGGTAAATATCAATTGATCACGAACTGTCTGAAATGCAAATTCAATCTGTTCACCACCAATCAACAATCCGTCCACTTCTTTACGAACTCCCTCTACATTAATTGGTTTTAAATTAAATACACTATTACTATTAAAATTAACTGCCATTTTGTTATCCTCCTTATTTTATCTTTTATAGCAATCATTTTTTTATAAATTTATCCTTTTTCTTTTGTAATTTTCAAATACAAGTATTTCTTCTTTTGTTTTTTTATCTTTTTCAATTTTACCACAACCTGCTTTTTCCCATTCACCCATTGCACTTCTTTTATCTTTTTCCTGACAAGAAATCGTATCGTCGCTTTATCAAGTTTCAACGCTCGATTCTTTTTCGTCTTATAAACAATTTTAACACAAATTTTCCTGCCCTGTTTTTTTGCTCTTTTTTCCACTTTCCGAACCACTTTTTTCAAAGCCGGATAAAGTTTTCTGTTCTTTTTCAATTTCACCACAACAGTAACGTCTTTTTGCTTTCCGGATATTTTGGGTTCTGCCGAAGGCGTCGCTGTAGAATTTACATCCGGTGCTTGCGTCACTACCGGTGAGTTCGTCGGTGGCAATGTTGGCATATTCGTCACAGCGGGCGTCTGTGTCGGTGGCAATGTTGGTGTAGATGTCGCGGCGGGCGTCTGTGTCGGCGTTGCTGTCACACTTGGAGTTTTTGTTGGGCGCACTGTCGGAGTTGTCGTCGGCGACAAGGTTGGCTCTGGCGTTGCTGGCTGTTGTGTCGGCGTTGGTGTCGGCGACGTGGTTGGCTCTGGCGTTGCTGGCTGTTGTGTCGGCGTTGCTGTCGGCGACGTGGTTGGAGTTGCCGTCGCACTTGGAGTCGCTGTCGCCGGCTCCAGCGTTGGTTTTATCGTTGGAGAAGCCGTTGGCGTCACAAGCGGCTCATCCGTTTCCGCCGGTGTCGGTTTCGGAGTCTCAACACCCTCCGCAGCCACCTGATAATAGTATGTAACATCCACATTTTCTCCAGCAACATTTACAACATTTCTATCCGAATCACTTCCTATATAGGAATAGCCGGCCAGCTGTGGATTTCTTAATGTATATGTAGAATTTGCCGGCACGTAAACCGTAGTTGTTTCCGCTTCCGGAATGTCTTCTGTCGTGCCATCTTCCTTTTTCAATTTGTAATGCAGATTTACCATGCTCCAAGCCTGCTCCGCCGTTTTGTCCGTAGCCAAAACTTCTCCCGTATCCGCATCCACAATTTTTCCCTCCATTTTATCGCCACTAACCAGTCCGGAAACATCCGGAATCGTGATAGAAAGTGATTCTTTGGCAGCTTCCGGATCATACCAGTTCGCAAGTGCAGGAATCGTGTGATTTTTCTCTTCTGAATATTTTACTGTCGTACCATCTGCCCCAATAATCCGAAAAGTCATTTTCAAATGCTGTTCACGATTTACCATATTTTGTACCACAGTTCGAAATTCCAGATCCCAGTTATTGGCTTTGGTAATATATTTCTCGCTGATTCTATATTTTTTGCTGTCCCGGTCCAATGTCCCCGTTTTGCTATGTGGAATAGAAATCTCCGGATCAGCCACATAAATCGCCGCCGGCCGGCTGACATAATCCGGATTATTCAGATTTCTTGCCAACTCCATTTTGCACACCTCACAAAACGGCTGACCAAGCCATCTCATCATGCATTCACGGCTCGGAGCAAATGCCGTCTCCGTTCCCGCCTGAGTAACTCCAATCCCACGGAATCCAAGCATTTTCGCCCACTTAATCGTCTCCGGATTCGTGGTATCCGAGGTATTTGGGTTATTCGTATACCTCTCATATTCATCTCCCAAACGCCCGATACTGTGCGCAATCTCATGCGCCATAACTGTTCCATTCTGGTTATCTTCTGAATTTGCGGAAAAGGAAAATAATGAATTATGAGAGGCCCCAAAACTCCCTTCTGAATTGCAAAGCACATGGATCGTACCAACATTGGCACCCGCATCCAAATAGCTTTCCTCCAATTCCTCTCTCAATGTTTTGGCCTTATCTGCCCCATCGCTTGTAAATACAAGTGCTTTTCCATGTGCTGCAACATGAAAATAAGTATCTACGCTCTTGCCCCCATATTCGCTGATTCCCGACTCGTTGGAAACCGCCTGCACCGCATAAATATTGATGCGGTCAGAATACTCTTTATAAGGAGACCACGTCAACATTCCCCGCGCCTTCTCAGCCGCATCCTGCAAAAACTTGTCCTGTTCCTCTAGCGTATAACCATCGCCCATGATCACAATGACAAAATTTTCCTTATCATCTCCCGCCTTATGAATCACATGCACCGGAAATGTGGTTTTCTGCGTTGTTTCATTTTTAGACACGGTCGTACCCTGGGATTGCACCAAATCAGCATCCGCGCTGGCGACGTCCTGTGGGATTATGGAAAATAGTATTGATATAATAAGCAATAGTGCTTGAAATTGTTTTTTCATTCGTTTCACCTCGTGTTTGTGATGGGTTGGGGGTTACTGTTTTTTATTAAATATATTAATATTATACTCGTTTGTGGGGGAATTTTCAATGCAAATTGTGAGGAATGGAGTTTTTGAGAAGATTACGTTGTAAAATATTTGAATCGTATTCAACAATTTACGCTATCAGCACTAATATTCCTAATAGACTTTCAATGTCTAAAATGGTATAATTATAATGATATTTAATTTAAATACTAACAGGCTAGATAAATATCATATTAGAAATCATAACTATACAATAGAAACAAAAACATCGCTCATAAATAGAAATCGAGGTAAATACTATGGCATTTAGTAAAACAATCCAAATGTATATATTTGACGGTAACCCAAATGGACGCATCATGTGTGAACTTTCTAATTGGAATGGTCGTATATATAAAATTTCTCGAAACGAACTTTCCGAATTCGCCAAACGAAAGGATTCGGAAAACACTGGCGTATACTTCTTATTTGGTAAAGATGAAAGTAATTTTGACACTGTCTATGTTGGTGAAGCCGAAAAGATGTTCACACGTCTCAAACAACATCTTAAAGAAGATTACTGGAATGATTGTATCGCAGTAATAAGCAAAGATAATCTTCTAAATAAAGCGCATGTAAAATATCTTGAAAACAAATTCTACAATATTGCTCAAGATACTGGTCGTGCCAACGTATTAAACAGTACAATTCCTACATGTTCATCCATTTCAGAATACGATGAAGCCATGCTTTCCGAATTTATTAGTAATACAAAATTACTCGTAAACACTTTGGGATATAAAACATTTGATTCCATCGAAGATTCCTCAATCAAAGCCGGGCCTAAACAGTTATACTTTTATATTAACGGAGCAAGAGGCGCAAGCTCCAAAGGAGTTATTGTTCCCGATGGCTTTGCTGTTTTTAAAGATTCCAAAATTGCTTCCAGTACCGTACCCAGTATGTCTGAACCTTTAATCAAATTACGTACTTCCCTTATTGAAAAGGGGATCATTAATTCAAACTTTTGCTTTACGAAAGATTATATTTTTACCAGCCCTTCATTAGCAGCCGCTATTGTTATGGGAAGAAATGCAAATGGAAGAACAGAATGGAAAACAAAAGACCATAAATCTATCAAAGATATTGAAGAAAAACTTTAAAGCCAAAAAGTGTTGTGGTAAAATATAGTTGTAACGCCCCGACCTAATGAGTTATAATCTTACTAGGAAACAAGGTACACTACAATGAATCAAAATTACGAATCTTAATGCATCTCAATTTAGCAACTTAATTTGTAGTATTTTCGATTATACTATACGATTGGCTGTGGCAAACAACATTGACCCTGCTCTCATAAGCAAACCGAAAATGTTAAAAAAGAAAACTTACCTTGATTTGCAATATTATTTAGATATGCAAAAAGTATTTTTGAGTTAGTAGCTTGATCCAATAAACATAAAAAAGTTATCAGACTATCTACTATCCTCCCCCCTTCCTAACTTACCAAACTATCCTCTCCGAATATCCATTATCCTTTTTACTTCTTGCTGCAAATCATCGCTAAAATCCACTAACTCTTTCTGTGTAATTACCTTCTTCCTTAATAATTCCACAATATTCCAGACAGTTTCTGACTTTTCCAGTTCCATAATAACTCCCGGGTGTCTCCTATCTTTTTTTATTTGTTTTTCCAATTCCCAAAATTTAGTCGAAGCAGGCTTACTCTCATCATTTAAATTTTTAATATACCTCTTAAGAAGACGCTCCATATAATTTTCCTGCCAACTGGCAAGATTTTCTCTGAATAGTTTCCAATCTTTCTTTGAGATTTCCAGATAGTTTCAATATTATCCCATGAATTTGTTACGATTTTATCTAGTGAATCTTCCAAATGTTCATTAACTACACCATTTATTCTAGATAATCTTATCATTTTCAATACTGACTGAATTAAATTTGATTGTACTAAATACAAAACTTCTTTATTTATTGATTTCATTTTTTCTAGATTACATTGAATTTCCTCTATAGAATTTACTAGAGAAAATTGTCTGATATTAAATTGGTGAGTAGCACTGCTTTTTCTTTGAACATAATGATATGTTGGAGAATTAATTATATTAGCAACTAAATCCGATTCTCTCTTTTGCAACTCCAAAAGGTATCTAATAACAAACTCCGTATCTTCCGCATAATATAAATTTTCTTTAAACTTCAAATCATTACTTTTTATTACTGAATTACTAAAT
>OLWA01000780.1_pt1 | contig 37573 bp, 30 predicted proteins | sample 1673251 | NCBI WGS metagenome assembly OLWA01 (sample SAMEA3178937, study PRJEB25190) | human gut metagenome | biome: human gut; feature: human-associated habitat; material: faeces | place: Austria | collected 2013 | reverse complement strand
CATCGTCCGTCATGTTGCGGACGATACACGGCATATTCGCAAATCCGGCAAGCTCACTTGCCCGCTGGCGGCGGTGGCCCGCAATGATCTCATAGCCGCCGTCCTCACGGGGACGGACAAGGGCGGGCTGATTGACACCGCTTGCCTTGACCGACTCCACCAGCCCTTTCATTTCCGAATCGTCACGGACTCCGAAAGGATGGTTTTTGAACGGATGCAGTTCGGACAGGTTGATATAAACAATCTGCTCCGGCTCGGCAGAGCGGGTAGCGTCACGGGGAGCGGCGGGCTGCTCCTGTTCGGGAGTCTTGGACTCCTTGGGAGCTGCTTCCGGCTTTGGGGGAATGGGAGCCTCCTTGCCGGGAACTTTCTTACTTTGGGACATTTTGTCTCGGGGTTGCTTGGGCTTTTCAGCCGGGGCCTTGTCAGCTTTGGCCGGACGGCCACGCTTGGGCTTTTCTTCCGCCTGCTCCTTGACGGGCTTTTTCTCCGGCGCTGCTTCCTCCTTTCCCGGAGCCTTATTTTTTGCGACGCTGAAATCCAGCACCTTGGGAGCGGGAGCCGCCTTTTCTTCGGGCTTACTTTCTACCGTGGGAGCGGGCGGTGCTTTCGGTGCAGTTTCCACCACGGGGGCCTGCGGCGCACCGGGAGCCGGCTGCTCCGGCGCTGTGAGCGTGTCCTTGACAGGCTCCGCTTTTTTCTCTTGGGGAGCCTCGCCGGGCTTTTCGGCCTCCGGGCCGATGTTCTTTTTATCGTCTGCCATCTTTAACCTCCTTCGTCATGGCATAAAAAAGACCAGTCAGCAGACTGGACAGCAACAGGAAACCTCCTTTCAAATTTTATATTAAATTACGCTATCCAATGTCTTTTGAGGGGTAGCGAAATTTATCAAATTGTGTTATTCTATATATACTTAAAAGATAGGTGTTGAGGTACTTATGGCAAACTATGTACTTGATAAATATATTCAACATCCAAAAATAGACCCGCTTAGCGTCGAGACCAATGCTTTTTTACATGAGTTTTCAGATCCGATTGCAGCCAATCTGCCGGAACTTAACCAGATGGAGAACCTGTGTGAAAGTATGGGTGTCGTGCTCCACGAAAGAATAGAACTCTTGGAAAAGGGTATTGCTTCATATGACCACGCAATTCAAGAACTAACAAAACGTAGAAAAGAATTAGAAGAATATAGAGAACGTTTTACAGGAATGTATGAGTTATTGAAAAGGAGAGGATAATAATGAACAATGATGTCGATTTTGCAAAAGAGTTATTGCAACAACATAAGAGTCAAAGACGTTGGCTTGTTGCTTTTGCTTGTGTTTCTTTTCTTGTTTTGATTATAATTATCTTTGTTTCGCTTGTTTTTATTGACAGTGACTACATCAATAATTTACAGAATCAGAACGTGTCCGTTGAGCGCAATTTTGACTATTTGCAGTTTGTTGTCCCTGTCCTTCTAGCTATGGGCGCATTTATGGCTGCAGCTTTGGGCATAAATCGGTTAAAGAGTTTGGACGATCAAATAGAAAAAATTGAATCTCGACTAGAAAAAAAGTTTGCGCAGCATGAAAAGAGTTCTGAAGCCTCTATTAGTGCCAAAATCTCAACAGAAATAGAAAAGAAAGCAGAAACGTATGTTGAAAAGCTAGGTACTGTTACTGGATTGGGAAAACAAGAACTCGTCGATCTAATCACTCAGGCCAAAAATGAAATAGGTCAACGAGAGAATTCTGCGCTTGGTTCTATTCAGAATCGGTTTGATGGAATTAATAACGAAATCAACAATGCTATTGATTTGCTTAATCGTTTTAACAGCGAGTACGCATGGCTGAAAAATAATAGCGGTGCCATTGATCCTGACTCCATTGTGATAGAAAGCGTTGCTGATGCGCATAGTATGGTCGAAGGATTGTTCAGGAAAGCCGATATGACTAGAGATGAACGTGCCAGACAAGTTCGAGTAGTAGTTCAAAAAATAATTTCAAAAGATCTGACTGGTGACACCGCAGACTACCACAATCTGTCGGCGGAATTGGCAAGAAACGAGCTAAAGGATCTTGCAATCAGAATTTGTAATCGTGGTCTTGATTCTTTTCCTGAGGATGAGGATCTTATCGCTGATATAATCCAATATGCTACACAGATTGGAGAAAAAACAGCAGGTGTAAAAATTCAAGATTATGTTGATTTGCTACTTAAAATTGACAAAAAGTCTTGGACTTGGCGGTGTTTTGAGTTTTTAGCAGACTACTACATTTCTCAGAGGGAATACAAAAAAGCTGAAGAAATCTGCAAGGAGTACACAAATTATCTTCCTAGGGATGAACGTGGATACGCACAGCTTGCAGAGGTTTACGGATATATCTATACCGGAATTGAAGCAGAAGATCGTAAAATTGAAATTCTGGAAAAAGCAGTATCAATGGGTTTCGCTTGTCCAAGATGTGCAAATTCTCTCGCTGCGTTGTATGCAGATCGTGGTGAATTAGAGAAGGCTATCCGATACAGTAGTACATCTATTCTCTCTTTGGCTCAAGATCAGCCCTCTATTAACTATGCTTATGTAATATATAACAGAGCTCTATATGAGGACCGATTGTTCTTGAAAAAACGTTTGGATGGCATTACCGATCAAGATTTGCAAAAAAATGCGTTGGCAGACTATAAAGAAGCTATCGAATCCAACAAGTTGTCCCTTATTACAAGTAACCAGGCCAAAGTACGCTACAATATGCTGGCAGGAGATAATCCCAACATCAAGAAGTATTCAACCTCTACTGCTTCAGCTGCGGATATATTGTCCGTGCTGTCTCAATTATCCGGGGTTGCGAATGATGACTCCGACGACGACACATAATCAAGTTCCATGTATTGAAACGCTCTTTTGCCCGGTTAGAGGGGGTATGTAACCTCTCTGACCGGGAGAGCGCTTGAATGGCATTCAAGAGGTCAGCGGTTCGATCCCGCTTATCTCCACCACAAAAAGAAAGACACCCCTTGGGGTGTCTTTCTTTTTTTCGCGCCCGTTACCGGGAATGGCAAATCTGCCGAAAACGGGCGTTTTTGGTCGGTATGCACTATTGACTATTTAACAAATAAAATGTAGAATATTAGATACTGTACACATATTTGATTAGCTTGCTGCGGGGGCAGTATCCGGGGTGCAAGAAGGGGAACACCGGCAGCGTCTGGCTTGCCGAGACGGGAAAAAGGGGACGCCTATGACGATAGAAACAATGCTCTATGCGGAGACGCACTTTGCCTGTGCGATCATCCTGCTGATTATCGCGCTGAACGTGTCCTTCTCCGGCATTGACAGCTCCCGCCGCGGGCGTATGTTCGCCTATCCCGTCTGGTTTACGCTGGCGGCGTGTTTGCTCAACGCCGCGTGGTCGATCCTGTCCACCGAGGGCTATGACGTGCCGCTGGCGGTCATGGTCATCATCAACTCCCTGTACTTCCTCTGCTGCGCCTGCGCCACCTACTCATGGTTCCTCTACGCCGAGCTGACGGCGGACGAGAACGCCCTGGACGACCGTATGTATATGCACGTGGCGCAGGTGCCCATTGTTCTGCTGGTGCTGCTGCAAATACTCTCTCTGTTCAACGGCTGCGTGTTCTGGTTCGACGAAAACATGGTCTACCACCGCGGCCCGCTGTTCTACGTCCAGTGCCTGCTGGCGTATGGCTATCTCATCGTCGCCGCCATCCACAGCGTTGCGATGGCGGGGCAGAAGCACGACCTGTTCCGCCGCGACGCCCTGCTGGACAACGCCGCCTTCATCGTCGCGCCGCTGCTCTTCGGCACCGCCCAGATCTTCCTGCACCAGCTGCCCCTCATTGTGGTGGGCATGGTCATCTCGTTCCTGCTGACCTACATCGGCACCCTCAAGCGTATGATCTCCGTTGACCCCCTCACGGGCATCAGCAACCGCCGCGTCTTTGTGCGTATGGCGGCGAACCGCACGCTCCTGCGGGATTTCGAGACCCAGTACCTGCTGTTCATGGACATCGACAACTTCAAATACGCCAACGACCGCTACGGTCACCTGGAGGGCGACAAAGCCCTCTGCATCGTGGCGGACGCCCTGTCCGACCTCTGCCGCGGCGTCGGCGGCATCTGCTGCCGCTACGGCGGCGACGAGTTTGCCGCCCTCATCCGTCTCCATGGCGAGGCGAGCGCGGAGAACTTCATCTACACACTCCAGCAGGCCGTCCGCGACGCGGCAGCCGCCGCCGATCTGCCCTACAACGTGGAGATCAGCGTGGGCTGGACGATCTACAACAGCCGCAGCGAGCCGCTGTCTCAGGCGGTGGAGCGCGCCGACAACGAAATGTATGAAAAGAAGCGTGGCAAGGGTATTCATCGCTGAAGTGCCGCATAGTCTTTGAAGGTGGCACGGCAGTCGGTGCCGCCCGTGAAAAAAGTCGGTTTTTGGCAAAAAAACTATTGACAACCCCACTGTGACCATGCTAAATTTACGTCAAGGGAATAAAACAAAGGCAAAGCCGGAGTGATCCGGTGACGCAAAGCTATAGGGGCTTTTCCTCCGGGGAAGTCAGCCAGTTGCCGGTATGCACGTCCGTAAGGCGAGCATACCGGTTTTTCATACCCTGCGAGCGTATAACCTCGGCGGACACGGAACGCCGAAGCTATAAAATCGAGTGCGGAGCAGGAGCGGCGCAGCCGCGGCGCACCCCCCAGCAGAGAGGCCAGCTTCCCACCGTGAGGTTGGGAAACTCTTCTTGACCGGGCCCGGTGAGAGGGTGGCTTGTCCGCTGGAAGTGATAGCCGACGCTGACGGCTCCCACCCCGCACCCGTGGAAACGTTGACAGAAATTCTTGAATAAGGAGGAAAAACAAATGTCAACAAAAGCATTAAAGACCCAGTTGTTGGCGGCGATCGCCATGGTGCTGGTGGCAAGCATCGCGCTGGGCAGCTCCACCTACGCGTGGTTCGCGAGTAACCGTGCAGTTACCGCAACAGACATGAAGGTTACGGCAACCACCACGGGTTCTCTTGTTATTACCAAGGGTTCTTTGCCGGATGCAACTACTACGGCAATTAGCGTCAAGGCAACGGATGATACGTCGACAGTTACTGCGCTGATTCCTGCCACACATGATTTGACCAACGCAACTACGACAGGGCTTGTCTACAATAACAACTCTGGTAACGTTAGTGCAAGTACTGGCTTGGTCGAAACGGGTAAATCGGATTTAACCTTTGCCGAAGCTAAGAACGAAAGTGGCAAGAACTACTACAAAGACTACGTTGTTTACATTGCGGCAAACGGCGATAAGATTAGCGGACAGGATATTACTGCGAAGATTAACGTTGCTGCTGTGACAGACAAATTGCCCGGAGCAACTTCAATAGATTTCTATGTTTCCTCTGTGACTTCAGTGACTACGCCTACTGTTGGAAGTGATACTTTCGGTGGTACGCTGAATCTTGCTGGTTTGAATCCTACAACCAACGATTCATCTACCAAGCAGGAGTCCGTAGTCATTAAGAGCAATGTAGATGTTCCTAAGGCGGACGGGAGCTCTGCGATTGCGGTGCTGATGCGTGTTTATATTGATGGTGCCTTGAAGAATAGTATGACAACGACTTTTGTAAAGAACATTAGTGTTGCGGAGATTCAAGATACTACCCTCGGCGTAGAGTTCAGTGCTGCTGACAAGACCTAACCCCCTCCATCCGCCGTGGGATGGGAAACACATAACAAAAAAAGTCTCTGCACTCCCGTGCAGAGACTTTTTTCGCGTCCCGTCCCGCCGCCCCTCCCGCCGCAGCGTGTCATTGCGCGCCAGTCCGCAGACTGGCGCGGCAATCCGTTCCCCACGATTTCCCCCTCTCTCCGCCCCTCGAAAAAAGAACACAAAACCTCCCAAAAACCGCGCCGTTACGGGAAAAAATGCTTGACAGACTGCGTGCCCAAATGGTAATATCCAATATGAGAAAGTGAATAGGTTGTGAGGCAAAACCGTTGCGAGACGGTGACGCAAAGCTAAAGGGACTTTATGAGTCAGCCAGTTGCAATTCGGTTTGCATCGGACTGACTTTTTTTCTGCCCCAAAACGCCCCGTGCGGGGCGGAACAACGGAGACGAAACGGAAAACTGCCCATGAAAAAATTCGGTAAAGACCTACAACCGAATACAGCGGAACACCCCACCGGCGACGCGCCCCAGACCGCCCAGCAGCTTTCCGTCCAGCTTCGACTGGCAAAAACCACCGTGAAGCTGGCGGCAGTCCTGCTGGTGCTGATCCCTGCCGTGGTGGTCTACCTCTCCAGCGCGTGGTTCGCCCGCAACACGGAGGTCACCGGCGGCGGTGCCAGCGTCAGCGTGGTGAAGCCCGGTGCCTCCCTTTACATCACGGCAGGGAACGCCGTCCCCACCGGCAACCACGCCACCACGGCGGAGATTAAGATGGAGGAATACCTGTACCCCATCTCCACCAATAACTGCACCGACTGGTGGTACATTACCGGCGGTGTCGGTGCCGCGGAGACCTTTGCAAAAGCCACCGCACAGACCTATACCTATAACAACAAGCAGTACACCGCCTACTCCGTGGGCAGCTACCTCCTCTACACCGATGGCGACCCTCTGGACGTGTACCTCGGTGCTGGCGGCATCACTGTGACCACCACCGGCACGGCGGGAAAATCACTGTCCGAAGCCCTCCGCGTGGGAATCAAGACGGAGGATACCCTCCTGCTCTACGCGCCTGTACAGGAGGACGGCGGCTATAAAGCCGTCACCGGCACGAACACCACCGCCCCCGCGACTGTCTATGACGGCACCAGCATTTCCAAATGGCAGGTGATTCAGACCGAGGACGGCTACACCGTTCCGCTAAAGAAGCTGGCAACGGCAACCAGTGATGGCACACCGGTGCAGATCTACGTCTGGTTGGAGGGCACGGACGCCCAGGCGATTTTGAGCAAATCGGACAACGCCTCCGGCTTGAAGCTGTCGGTGTACTTCACCGGCGTGGAGGCGGCGACCCCCTAAAAAAACGGGAAAGGAGCAAGCCATGGCACAGGATAAGCGACAGGAAACCCAGCCGGAGACCCCGATGGAAACCCAGCCGGAGCTTCAGCCGGTTGACGCGCTGCGCGATTCGCGGCGCAAGCTGACGCGCAGCATCGTGGTCACGGTGGTGCTGGCGGCTGTGGCGGCATTGGCGGTGTTCGAGGGCGTCACCCTCGGCTGGCTCTCCAACCCCAACCGTAACGTGGACGCCAACGAGACGGACATCCAGTCCGCCGGCGTGACGGAGCAGGACGGTCACGATACGTACAAGTTTGACGTCAATCAGGAAAAGGGCGTCTGCATCAACGACGATGCGGCGGTGACCATGAACGCCTACGACAAGGAGCTGCCCAAGCGCAACGAGCGCACGCCCATCATTCTCCGCGCCGTGTTGAGCAGCAACCACAGCGCGAGCCAGAAGCTCTCCCTGAAAATTACCTGCGCCAGCAACAAGCTGGAGCAGGAGACGCTGACCGATGAAACGGCGACACAGTATAACGGTCAGCTGTCCAAAACGGACTGGAAAGCGGGCGATAAGATCAACTGGCTTTCCAACGTGGTGAACGTCCGCGCCGGGTACATTCCCGGACTGCAAACCCGCGCCGTTGCAGGCACTTACACGCCGTATACCGCTGGCGGCACAACAACATACAAGAACGCGGACGACTATATTTACAACTACGCGGTGGACTTCTTCCGGGCAAGCACGGCGATCACGCCGGTGAAGTTTGTGACGCCCGGCAGCAGCACCACGCCCGAGCCGACGAGTGAGAGCAGCCAGAACAGCCGATCCATCAGCGTAAACCAGATCGGGATGTCGCCGGAGAGGGCACCGGAAACAAATCCCGATGGAAGTACAAAGACATACACATATAAAATTGATTATTATACGATAGGCAACGGCGGTAATGTGCTGAATCAAAACAGCACCGACCACGTGGAATTTGAGGAAGCCACTGGCGGCTACAAGCTGAAATACGGCGACAAATACTTGAGTTACAACGCCACGTACAGCGGTACGGAACGGTGGTCTACACTACAATCTGTCACATTGATTACAACGGATAATGCCGATAACGCGGCGGTTTGGACGGTGGTGGATAACGGCGAGACAGTTAATATTTCTTGCAAAATTAGATATTATTATGGGTTATCATACTATTTTGACGACTATTATCTTTCGTTTTCAGGGAATGTATGGTCGCTGGGAGAGAATCCGAGGAATAGCGGCAAATTGACAATTACGCAATATTATACCGAAACGGTGACGACAACGTTTCCGGAGGTTTTGGTTGGCGATGAAAAAAATCTGATTATCAATGTGGATTTGGCGGGGGCGAAGGAACCGGACGACGGAAGATACTACGTGTATCTGATGCTTGACTATGACCACGAGCTGGTGAACAAATACCTTGCGGATAACGGTATTTCGCTGAAGCTGGGAGACGAGAACATCCAGTTCACAGATGCGTTCCAAATTGCGGTGGTGGAGACGCCAACCACTTAACAAAACGAAGGGAGGCGCGGTATGAAAAAGTACGTAAATACGCGGGTTCTGCTGCTTTTCTGCCTGTGCGCGCTGTTGCTGGCGGGCGCGGCGGTGACGTATGCCTGGTACCGCCCTATCAAGCTGAATTTCGCCCCGGCGAAGGTGGACGGCTCCATCCGCGCCAGCTATTTTGAGAGCGGCGACGGCTCGCAAGATAAACCGTTTGAGATAGCGAAGCCGGAGCAGTTTTACAATCTGGCGTGGCTGCAATATCTGGGAAGGTTCAACGAAGCTGACGGAAATGGGACTATTCCCACCACATATTTCTATTTATCCGCTGATATTGACATGACGGGTTACGTCCTGCCGCCTGTTGGCACGGAGAAATACCCGTTTATCGGTAACTTTAACGGCGATGGCAAAACGGTCACGGGGCTGGAAATCGCCGTGCCGACAGATCTGCCAATCGAGGGAGAATACGAAAAACCGCAAATCGTTGGCGCGTTCGGCGTAGTGGGAACAATGAACGGTGAAGCGGGTAATATAACAATAGATGGACATAATTACACCTATTCCAGCGCGGCGAATGAGGTCAAAAATGTGACCTTTAAGAGGCTGACGGTGGAGACGCAGACCCCGAATGCGCTGATCGGGCTGGCTGCGGGGTACGTAAATGGTACGCTGACAAACGTTGGAATCCAACTGGACAATACCTTGATGTCCAACTTGTACATCAAGGTGAACACCTCGCCATTGAACGCTAATTTTGCTAATTTGTCCGATCATTCGCTTGTGGGCTACACGAAGGACGTTGAGACCGATACGAGCAACACCGTGAAGCATTATCAGCCTACCGCCGCGCAGACGGAAAACTTGAGCGTTAAGGAAAATGCCGGGGCAGAAGGTGCAGACAGAGGTGCGCTGAATGTGCAGAGTTTGTATTCGCGAGTGGGCGAGGCGTATCAGGGGGATAATCCTTGCCTCTACAGTGGAGGAGCGTTAGGTTCAGCAACCCTTTATAAAAAAACATATAGTGTTGCTTCCAATAACAACATATACTATTCGCTTTACGGTACAAGTCATCACAACAATGCTATTTATAATCCCACATGGGAGAGGGATGCGATTTCGACGAAGCCCGTTAGTGGAAAAAACTATACAATTTATGCTTACTTGAGTGGTGCCTTTAAGTATTTGACAGTAAGAAACGGCGACATAGCATTAGCCGGAAATGTGAATAATGCTTGCGTCTTTTCCTTGGGCACCGCTCAAGATGGAAAATTCTCCATTTTTACGATGATTAACGGCGTCAACTACTACCTTACAACGGCTGGTGATAAGGTGGTTATATCTCGAGAGTCTGATGAAAACTGGTCGTTTGCCGACAATAGCGACAACCCGGGGCTAATCAACGGAGAGAAATACCTTACATTTGACTTTGCTTCTGATACTTGCACGATGGGAGGAAGCTCTCAAGCACTTCGCTATCGCGAAAATACTACCAAAGAAGCAAGCGGAAATGTACCTACCTATCTCCCGTTAGAGGTGATGGGCGGTGCGGTTCCGGAAACCAACACCGGTTACATTGTGGGTGGAACGAGCGCAGGAGAAAAGAATAAAACGCAGTATAACACGGGCGATACCACAGTAAATGAGTATCCATATAGCTATATCAAAACTGCGTTCGAGAAATTGATGAACGGCACTGAGACTGATGCGATTGCATTTCCGCAAGGATCTGTGGATCAAGCCGCAGGTAGTAAGTATCAAGCGGCAAAAGCGTCCTTTGTGAAGACCATCAAGCCCGACGAAAACAGCGATCCGACCACGGTTCACGCGATTCGATTTATTGGCGGTGTGGTGGACAAGTATGTGGAAGCGGAAAATGTTTCCATATTGGGGCAAAGCTACGCAACATATCAGTTCCCGGAGAGCTGCGTAGACTTCCACGTGAACAGCAAGGGCTATGCGTCCTTTTTTGCGGCAGGCTTGACGAGTGGTAATAAAAGTTTCTTCGCCCTCTATCAGATCGACCGCAACGCAGGGGATGGAACGATCAGTGCGGTAAGGCGTATCAAAAAAATATACTCATACGAAGGGGAGTACCTCTATCTCACTGACGCAGGAAATACATATTACGGGGCGACGCAGAACTATGACGGATGTCCTGCTGGGGCAGTAGAGGTATTCGATTCATCGAATCTTTCTAACCAGAAGAGCGACTATTGGGATAATAATACCCAAGGGATAAGCAAGTTCTATTACTTTGAAGTACCGCTTAACGCCGGAGAATATGCTCTTGGTGCTGTTGCTAACGGCGCAGCCTTACTGTATTTGGAGGTCGGCGGCGATGACAGTGGTTCTGAACCGGGCGGCGAGATCAGTATTAAACGCACAAGGACAAATGAGGTCATTACAATCACGGAGAGAAAGACCACTGTTCCTGTCGGAGTGGATTTTGTGGATGCCCCCGTTTCTCTTACGCCTCCGCTTGTAACAAAAGCCTCCGTTTCGAAGGCACTGAATGCAAGCGGAGAATACACCTTTGCCAGAAATAACGGAAAAACAACCTGTAATGGCGTTGAAGTCACGGAGAAAGCAGAAGAAACCACAACCATACGGCGCATTGTAACGCTGGATTATGATTTTACAAGCGACTACGCGGGAACGGTATTAGCAGACCAATACCCGCGTAGCGTCCGAATCATCTGCGACCAAGACGGAGAGAACTATACGTTCAAGTATCAAGAAAAGATTGGTACGGGAGCGTGGACGGAAACAACGAGAGACGTCCTTGATAATAATGCGTATGTTGGAAACGCGGAGGTTCCACTGCCTACCGAAGAAGAAATCAAAGCCTTGCAGGCAGAGGGCGAGACGGTGCTGGAGTATACCTACACGGCGGCGGACGCGGTGATCGACAGTGTGTTTGACCCGACGCTTACGGCGGGGACGGACGGCACGGTGGCGGTGACGGGGGGAAGCTACACCGTTACGTCCAACAAGGCTCTGGGGGAAAAAGTGACGAAACGAAAAGACGGCTATACGGTTACATACAATACCAATACCACTGCGCCGTAAACAGCCGGAGGACGGAAGGGAGGCTGCACAATGCAATCAAGAAAACTGCGGCGCAGCCTCCTGCACGCAGCCATCTCCGTGATGGCTCTGCTGGCGGTCGCCGTATCCACCACGCTGGCGTGGTACATATTCACGGTGAACGCCCACACTACAAGGTTGCACATGGCGGCGGGCACCAACGTGACGCTGCAGATCAGCGGGACGCGGGACGGCGTTTACAGCTCCTCGGCGAAGCTGGAGCGGTTCCAGGGGCTGCTGAATCCGGTGTCCACCGACAGGATACAGAACGGGTTCCAGAAGGTGGCGGGCTTTACGCGGGCCTCCGGCAGTGCGCCGCTGCTCGCCAATCTGTTCTCCAAGAGCTTGGAGATGGAGAAGGACTATTACAAGACGTCGCTGTTCTTCCGGGCGAAGGAGGCGCGGCTGGACGTTTATCTGGCGGAGGTGGGGTTCACCGACAGCGACGAGGCGCGGCCGATCTCCTCCGCTATCCGCATCGGGTTCGTGGTGCCCGCCACGGGGCAGGAGTTTATTTTCGCCATCAGCGAGAAGAAGAACCCGGAGAAGGAGTACAACACCGCCACGGGGCGGGAGGGCTGCGTGCTGGACAGCACAAGGTCGGATGGCACCACGGTGGAGTTTACGCCGCTGAACGGGGAGAACTACTGCAATTACGACGGCAGCACGGGGGTGGTGTCGCTGAAGCCGGGTTCGCAGGCGATATGCACGGTGGACGGCAGCGGCGGCGGTGAGAGCGAGCCGGTGCAGGTGGATGTGTACATCTGGCTGGAGGGCTGCGACGAGGACTGCACGCGCAATCTCTGCGCCACGACGCTGGAGGATCTGGCGTTGAGCTTCGCGGGGTATGCGGGGTGAGACGCGGGAGGTGAGGCGAGTGAAAAACCGGGCTTTACGGAGAGGTGCGGGCGTTGCCGCGCTGTACGCGCTGCTGGCGGCGGTGCTGCTGGCGGGCGGCACCTTCGCGTGGTTCACGTTCCGGGCGTACACGAACGTTACGCCCCTTGCCGGTACCATCGGAACGGGGGAGGGCGATCTGCTGATCTCGGCGCGGCGGGACGGGGGCTTCGATACGCAGTGCGCGCTGCCCCTGCGGGACGCGGGCGCGGAGCTGCTGCCGGTGAGCACGGCGGAGCTGGAGCACTTCTTCACCGTCAGCGCGCAGGACGGGGCGGGCATCGCCACGGCGTACCGCAATGCGGACGAGCGGGCGGCGGCACATTCGCTGAACGGGACGGTGTATCTCAAGGCGGACGGGAGCGATTTTGACATCTATCTCTGGCGGGAGGACATACACTGCGGCAGCGACGCGCAGGCGTTGGCCGCCATGCGGCTGGGGCTGCGGATCGTGACGGCATCAGGGACGCGGACGCATATCTTCAAGCTGGACGAGCTGGGGAGCACGGCGTCGGCGGAGGCGGTCAGAACCGTGCCGGAGGCGGGAAAGGTGGTGGCCTCCGTGGGAGCGGGCGGCGCGGCGGTCTATGTGAACGACCCCGCCAAGGCACTGTCGGAGTGCACGGCACAGGGCACGGCGGACGAGGTGCAGGCGGGGAAAACGGCTCTCTGCGCCCTGAACGACGGCGAGATCGCGGAGGTGCGGTTCTGGCTCTATCTGGAGGGCTGCGACGAGAACTGCATCAACAGCGTACAGGGAAAGGACATCGCGCTGCAGTTGGGCTTTGCCGGCGCGCAGCGGGAGAGATAAACGGGAAAGGAGGGACTGCGCCCACGTGCGCGGCAGCGAAGCGATGAGACGAAGAAAGCATACGGTTTTGCCGCTGGCGGCGGTCTGCGCGCTGGCGTTGCTGTCCCTCACGGCGGTGACGGCGGCATGGTTTACCAACAACGCGAAGGTGAATACCTCGCGGGCGGTGAGCCGCACCGCCGTGCAGAGCGTGGAATTACAGGTCAGCAGCAAGGGCGGCGACGATTTCTCCGGGGGGAGAGAGGCGGACATCGTGCAGGTGAACAGCGCGGAGATGACGCGGCTGATGCCGGTGTCCACGGCGGATCTGGCGACCTTCGTGCAGCCGCCCGCCACCGTGGACGGCTACGCCGTCAGCTTTCAGCGGGTGGAGGACGAGCGGGACTATTACCACGGGCGCGTGTATCTCCGGGCGACGGCGGACGCGGCGGAAAGCGGGCGGCGGCTGGCGGTCTATCTGGACGAGGGGGCAGGCTCCGGCGGTGCGCTTGCCGTGGGCGGCGCGGCGGGCAGCCAGCTGCTGCACGCGGCGCGGCTGGGGCTGGTGTTCGACGGAAAGCAGGAGAGCGCGGTGATCTTCCGATTGAGCGAGGATAAGAACGCGGAGGGTGACCGGACTCTGAACACCAAGCTGGACGGCGCGGTGCTGGAGGAGGGAAGCGTGCTGGCGTGGACGGGAACGGCCGCCAAGGCGGTGGCGGATCCCGCAATGCTGACGAAGGACAGGGCGGTGGGCACGGACGGAACGGTGCCGGAGAAGCCGCTGCTGGAGATGGAGCTGGGGCGCGTGTATCAGGTGGACGTGTATTTCTATCTGGAGGGCTGCGACCCCGACTGCACGGAGTCCATCGCCTTTGATGACGGGTATCTGCACCTCGCCTTCTACGGCGTTTTGTGCTGAGGGAGGTGCGTATGAGGAACGACCGAAGAACCATCGGCAGATGCAGCATGGTGACGGTGTCGCTGCTGCTGGTGCTGGTGGCATTGGCGGGGATCACGACGGTGACGCTGGCGTGGTTCTCCATCTCCAACCACACACGGGTGTACAGCATGGACATGGACGTGACCACGGGCCCGTCGCTGCGGTTCGATCTGGACGCCCACGGGGACTTCGCCGACTACAAGCAGACGCTGGGCATGGCGGAGATCTTCGGGCGGATCCGGCGGGAGCTGGGCTACGATCCGGCGGAGACGCCCCTGGACCCGGTGACCACAACGGACGGGCAGACCTTCACCCTGCGGAACGGGACGGTGAAGGAGGCGCGGGAGGGCAAGTACCTGACCTTTACACTGCATTTCATGGCAACGGAGGATATGCAGGTGCACCTCTCCACCGCCCACAGCCGGGAGGGGGAGGACGGCACCAGCGTGACGTCACGCTTCAGCGGGCTGCCCCAGGCGATGCGCGTCAGCTTTACCTGCGGCGGACAGACGGCGGTATACGATCCGGGCGCGGGAAATACCGCACGGAATACCGGGAAACTGCGTATTTTTGGCTTGCCCGCGGCGGAGAGGATGATATATAATGAAAACAGTAATTTGTTCCATATTTCCGCCTATACCGACACGCCGGTGACGGTGCATATCTGGATAGAGGGAACGGATGAAATGTGCACGAACGAGCTGAAGGGTGGGGACTACGCCATTCGTCTGCGGTTCGTGGGAACGGATGAAGAGAATGTTCCGCTGGGCGGATAACTACGGATGAAATGAGGACATAGAGCTATGAGCAAGATGAAAAAGGCACTGGGAATACTTGCAAGCGTTCTGCTGTGGGCGGTCATTCTGATCGCCGCGCTGTTCACCTTTATCACCATGGCGACGCGGGACGAGACGCACGTTGCCAGCATCGCCGGCTATACGCCGATGGCGGTGCAGTCGGACTCCATGGCGGACACCTTCTATAAGGGGGATATGATCTTCATTAAGAAGTGCGATCCGTCCGCCTTGCAGGTGGGCGACATCGTGTGCTTCCACACCATCATCGAAAACCAGTACGCCCTGAACACCCACCGCATCGTGGACATTCAGGAGACGAACGGCTACCGCACCTACACCACGAAGGGCGACAACAACGCCGTATCCGACCAGCACATCATCGCCGACGGCGACATCGTGGGCAAGTACGCCGGGAAGATCAGCAAGCTGGGCTCCTTTATGGATTTCCTCAGCAGCTCCACCGGGTTCCTGCTGGTGATCGTGCTGCCGCTGCTGGTGTTCTTCGTGTATCAGGTCTATCATCTGATCACGGTGGGCATCGAGCTGAAGAAGGCGTCCGCGCTGGAGGCGGCGCAGATGCAGGCGGAGATACACGCCGCCGCTTCGGCGGAGGGCGGCGACGCCGAGCGCATGAAGGCGGAGGCGGAGAAGGCAAAAGCCGAGGCGGAGGCCGCGCTGGCAGAGGCCAAGCGGCTGAAGGCAGAGGCCGAGGCGCAGCTTGCCAAGGCGAAGGAAGAGAACAACGGGGCGGAGTGAGCCTCCGCCGCCGACAGCAAATCGTAGGAGCCGAGGAGGATACAGGGGGAGCAGCGGGAGCCGATTCTGTAATGACCCCCAGCCGTGCCTGTGTCCTCCTGTGCTTTGTACCGTACCGGAAAGGATAACGCGATATGAGTGAATTTCTCAAGCTGGCATACGACCTGCTTGCCAAGGTGGTCTATAACGTCGTGCAGTGGATCGTGGGGATCGTCGGCGGCTTCGTGAAGGTGTTTATCACGGGCTGGGCGGACTACGCCACCATATTCAAAATGTACTTCTCCGGCTTTTCTCTGCCGGTGAAGGTGCTTGCCATCCTTCTGGCACTGGTGCTGGTGGGAATACCGGTGCTGCTGATCGTCATTATCGTGAAGAGGCTCATCCTCCGGGCGCAGCTGAAGGCGGTGGACGAGGACAACACCATCCTTTATAAAGAGATCGGCCGTCTGAACCGGCAGGTGCTGGATCTCATGGACGAGAAGGCGAAGATCCTGAACATGAAGGTGGGCACGGTCAACGGCGGCACCGTCACCGTGCAGGGGAGAGAGGACACCGTCAGCGGCGGTGCGGCAGAGAGCGGCGCGGTGGTGGGCGTGCAGAACGTTGCCACCGGCATCGTTGACCCGCTGGCGGAGCCGGCGTCGGTGGGCGCGGGCGTACAGGGCACCGTCCCTGTGGCGGCGGTGGGCGGCAGCATCGCCGACGCCAGCATCGGGGAGGACGCGCTCAGCGCCGCCACGGCGGCGGCAGTTACCGCCGCCACCGCCGCAAGGCAGCGGAGCGAGGAGGAGGAGCGGAACCGGGTGGATCGCTTCCCGAAGCTCAGCTATGTGGACGCCAAGTACGTGGACTACGAGCGTCCCGATTACGACGACACCATCACGCTGGAGCGATTCACGGAGGGCTTCCGCCGCTTCGCGGCAAGCCAGATGAGTCTGTATTACTCCCGCGAGGTCGTTAGGCGGTTCGTGGCGGGTCTGGCGGCCAGCAAGCTGCTGATACTGGAGGGTATCTCCGGCACCGGTAAGACCTCGCTGCCCTACGCCTTTTCCCGGTATCTGGACAACCCCGCCACCATCGTGTCCGTGCAGCCGTCCTTCCGGGACCGCACGGAGCTGATCGGGTATTTCAACGAGTTCTCCAAGCGGTTCAACGAGACGGAGTTCCTCCGCGCGCTGTACGAGGCGAATTACCGGGAGGATCTGAGCTTGATCGTGCTGGACGAGATGAACCTGGCGCGTATCGAGTATTACTTCGCGGAGATGCTCTCTGTGATGGAGCTGCCCAGCAAGGACGAGTGGGTGCTGGATCTGGTGCCCACGGCGTGGCCGGGCGACCCCGACAAGCTGGAAAACGGGAAGATCCACGTGCCCGATACCGTGTGGTTCGTGGGCACCGCCAACAACGACGACTCTACGTTCACCATCACGGATAAGGTCTATGACCGCGCGATCCCCATTGAGATCAACGACAGGGCGGAGGAGTTCGACTGCGAATTGCAGCCCCGGTGCAGCGTGACGTGCGCCCATCTGGAGGCACTGTTCGCCGCGGCGCGGGACGAGCATCCTATCAGCGACGCGACGCTGACGAAGATGCTCAAGCTGAACAACTATTTGCAGACGCGGTTCAAGCTGGCGTTCGGCAACCGCATTATGAAGCAGATGTACGACTTTATCCCCGTCTACGTCGCCTGCGGCGGCACGGAGATCGACGGGCTGGATTATATCGTCGCCCGGAAGGTGTTCAAGAAGTTCGAGAGCATGAACGTCGCCTTCGTCCGGGATGAGATCAAGGGGCTGATCGCCTATCTGGAAAAGACCTTCGGCAAGACGAATATGCAGGATAGCCGCAGCTATCTGGAGAGGATACAGAACCTCTATTGATGTGTGAGTGGGAGGGTGCGCTATGGCGAATACACTGAACGATTTGTATTTGAAATATGTGAATAAGGTCGGTGCAGTGCTGGAGAAGGATCGGTATTTCCAGTACCTTTTCGCCATGACCCAAGCGGGGCACACCACCCTGTCCCAGAGCAACAAGCTGCTGCATAAGGTGGTGGACGAGGAGTGGCTGTCCACCATTGAGGACAGTCTGGACGCCATCAACACCATTATCGCCAACCCCCGACGCTTCGTCGCCACCAGCGAGGAGGTGGTGCCGGTGGAGCTGGCGAAGAAGATCACGGCGGAAAGCGTGCGGCACCTCAGCCAGAACACGCAGTTTATCGCCCCCAGCGAGGACGGGGAGATACACCCCACCAGAATACTGAACGTCACCACCGAGGACAGCTATGACCTCTACGAGAACCGGTTTGTCTACCATCTGATACAGCGGCTGGTGACGTTTATCGACAAGCGCACGGATCTGATCTTCTGGTCCACCGGCGACGAGACCATGAACACCCTTGCCATGGAGAGCAAGGTGGACGACGCCTACGAGACTATCGAGTACCGGCTGGAAATGAAGATCAAGAACACCCAGAGCTTCGCGGAGAACGACGGCGCGAACATGGAGGTGTTCATGCGTATCGACCGGGTGCGGCGGCTGGTGATGGCTCTGCGGGTCAGCCCCTTCTGCTCGCTGATGGCGGGCTGCGCCAAGGTACGCAGTCCCATCCAGCGGACGAACCTGATGATGAAGGATCCCCACTACCGCAAGTGCTATCAGCTGTGGCAGTTTTTGGAGAATTACGACAGTCAGGGCTATACCATCGAGGAGATCGACCGGCCCCTCGCCTTCGACGAGGAGTACCTGCTGCAAATGCAGACGGGGCTGGTGACGAATTATACCGTTTTCAAGAGCATCCTGGAGAGCGACGGGCGCAACGTGGACGAGACGCCGCCGAAACGCCGGCGGGTCATCAAGCCGCGGTTCGTCAAGCGCATCCAGGAGCAGATCGTGGACAACTTCGACATGGAGGACGTGGAGATACGGCGGGTCTTTGTGGAGGAGGTCACCCAGGCACAGCTGGACGCGGAGGAGAAGGCGGCGCAGGAGGCAAAGCGCGCCGAGGAGGCGCGGCAGTCCTGCGAGGAGGCGGAACGCCGTGCATCGGAGGCGTACAGCCGGATGCAGAACGCCATCGACCAGCTGGCGGCGGCGGAGCGGCAGACGGCGGACGCCGTCCGCGCCAAGGACGAGGCGGAGAGCACCCTCGTGCGGACGGTGCGTGAGGCGGAGGAGAACATCCGCCAAGCGCAGCGGGCGCGTCTGGACGCGGAGAAGCGCGCCGAGGAGTGCTTGGACGCCAAGGGGACGGCGGAGGTGCAGCTGCGTCTGGCGTTGGAGGCGCGGAAGCAGGCGGAGGCGCGAAACGCACAGATGGCAGAGGAGCGCGACGCCGCAGAGAAGCAGATGCTGTCAGACCGCGTTGTGCGGGAGAAAGCGCAGAAGGAGCAGCTCCGGGAGCGTCAGGCACGAAAGAGAGCCGAGGCGCGTATCCAGAAGGCGGAGGAAAAGGCACAGGGTGCCAAGCAGGTTCTGGACGAGGCGAAGCAGACGCGCGCCGAGGCGGAGAAGCTGCGGAATAAGGCGGAGAACGCGGCGGCGGCAGCGGAAAAGCTGCGGCTGCGGGCGGAGGAACGCCGCGCCGCGGCGGAGCAAGGTGCCAGAGAGAGCCGCAACGCCATGCAGGAAGCGGAGAAGGCGCGGGAAAAGGCGGAGCGGCAGGCGCAGCGTGCTGCGGAGGACGCGCAGAGAGCGCGTGAGGAGCGGAAGACCGCGCTGGCGGAGAGCCGGAGGGTACTGGCGAAGCACCGCAGCATGGAGCAGGCGATAGAGGACGCCGGGAAGCGTCTCAAGGCGGCGCAGGAGGCGTTGGCAGCGGAACGCGCCGCGCTGGAGGCGGAGCGCGCCGCAAGAGAAGCGGCGGAGCAGACCGCCCGGGAGACGGCGGAGAAGCTGGCGGCAGAGTCGGCGGCAAGAGCGGCGGCGGAACGCCGTGCGTCGGCGAACACGCTGGCGGGACGGCTGCGCTCCGCCTTTGGCGGAGGACGCCGGGAGGAGCGATAAGTAAAGAGGCAGAATGGCAAAGAAAGTATTTCTTCAAATCATCAATATACTATCCGTGGTGATCATCGCCCTTGCGCTGTTTGTGCTGCTGAGCGTGGTGCTGACGCGGCGGGGCGATACGCCCAACGTGCTGGGGTTCTCGGCGTTCCGGGTCGTCTCCGGGAGTATGCGCCCGAAGTTGCAGGAGGACGATCTGATCGTCATAAAACGGGTGGCACCGGACAAGATAGCGGTGGGGGACATTATCTCCTTCTACTCGCCGGATCCGGAGCTGCGCGGTGCCGTCAACACCCATCGGGTGACGGCAGTGGCGGAGGAGGGGGGACAGTACGTCTTTACCACCAAGGGCGACGCCAACGTGATCGAGGACAAGTACGGCGTCCGGGGGGACGAGGTGCTGGGCAAGGTGGTGCTGGTGTCCGCGCTGCTGGGCAAGCTGTCGCGGCTGGCTGCCAATCCGCTGGTGTTCATACCGCTGATACTGGTGCCCCTGCTTGCCATACTGCTGACGAATCTCGTCCGCACGGTGCGTCTTGCCAAGGAGGCGGCGCAGGAGGAGGAACGGCGGGAGCTGGCGGCTCTTGCCGAGCGAATGAAGAAGCAGCGGGAGAGCGGGGAGCAGAAAGTGGAGTGATTGGGAAGAGGCTTGCCCACAGGACTTGAGGGAGGAAAGAGATGTCGATATTCCGGAAAAAGAAGGCGGGGGAGGCTGCCGCGGAAATTCCCGTGGTGCAGGAGACGCCCCGGCGCACGGTGCAGCGGGCATCCCTGACCTCCGGGCGCATGGCTGCACTGTTCCGGAGGCTGTACCGCTGGGTGTTCTCCGTAAACGTCACGGCGGGGGTCTATCAGATCGAGTCCGGAGAGGACACGTTTGCCCGGGAGCCGCTGCCCATCCGGGGGTATTACAGTGCGCTTTTGGCGCACCTTGCCGATGAGCTTCCGGAGGGGGAGCGGGAGACATTCACCCGTATGTTCTCCGCCGAGAGCATCGGCAGAGCCATGGAGAGCGGAAGCACCAGTCTGCGCGGTATTTTCAGCGCGTATGAGCTGGGCGTGGAGGACAGCAAGGGGCGGGAGCGTCCCCTGTGCTGGTATGAGTTCCGGGCGGAATGGGTCATGCAGGTGGATCTGCAGAACCGCGTCTGCGTCCTGTCGGTGCGGCAGGTGCAGGGCGATCTGGACAGGGGGCAGGACAGGAAGCCCGCCGCCGCTCCGCGGACGGAGGAGGGGGAGATCGACTGGGAAGCCCTCCGCGTCCGGGATCTGGACAGAGCCGCCGACGGCATGGACTTTGAATACAACGTGGCGGAGGATGTGGTGTACCTTCACCGGCTGCGGGGCAGCAGCGAGGGCGACCGGGTGACGAAGAATTTCCTTTCGCGGCTGCCTACCGCCACAGACCGTGTACTCTCCCACGAGAGCACCCGGGAGGTACAGCGGCTGTTCCGCAGCGACTGCGGGCGGGGCGTCGAGAGCGGCATCGTGCTGTGCCGCAGGAGCGGCACCTACGGCGCGCCCTTCCGTCACTACCGCATGACCACCGCGCCCCTTGTGGAAAACGGGGAGGTCATGTGGCTCGTGGGGCGGATGGAGGACGTGGAGGAGGAGACGGTGCGCCGTACCCGGAGTGCGGAGATCGCGGCGGAGGTCGCCGGGATGCTGGCCTCCTTTAATATCGAGATGTTCCAGCTGAATCTGAACCAGGGGCTGATATTCCGTGTGGTGCAGGACGAGACAGGCTTCCGCCGGGAGGAGAAGCCCCAGAGGCTGGCGGACTATATCCACAAGCGCATCGCCGCAGGACGCGTGGCTCCGGAGGCGCAGGAGCTGTATCTCAAATGGCTGGAAAAGGGCTATTTGCAGCGCAAGACGGCGCAGGGTGCCTATGAATTTGAGGCGCAGGTGCGGGAGATGGACGACGTGGACTATCGGTGGTACATGGAGACCATCGTGCCTATGGGGAACCGTCCCGGTCTGTTCATGCGCTGGCGCAGAGACGACACCGAGGGGCACATGGCGCGTGAGACGGAGTACGAGAACAAGCGGCTGAGCAACATTGCGGAGTACAACGGGCGGATGCTGGACACCCTGGCGGGACTGGTGGAGTTCCGGAACGTGGAGAGCGGGGATCACATTATGAACATACGGCGGCTGACGGAGATCCTGCTGCGGGATGTGCAGCAGCGCAGTCCGCAGTACGGACTGACGAACCGGCAGATCGGTATGTACGTCCGCGCCGCCACCATGCACGACATAGGCAAGATCACCGTCCCGGATTACATCCTCAACAAGAAGGGCAGCTTCACCCCGGAGGAGTTCGAGATCATGAAGCGGCACACCATTGACGGCGCGGCGATCATCGACAGGCTGCATATGCCCGACCAGAAGGAGCTGAAGGCGTGCATCCGGGACGTGGTGCTCCACCACCACGAGCGGTACGACGGCAAGGGCTATCCGGAGGGGCTAAAGGGCGACGAGATCGCCATCGGCGTGCAGGTCATCGCACTGGCGGACGCCTACGACGCGCTGGTGAGCGAGCGGTGCTACAAGCGGCGGTACGTCTCGGACGAGGCGTTGCGGATGATACTCGGCGGTGAGTGCGGCGCGTTCAATCCCTGCCTTTTGGAGAGCTTGAAGGGCTGCGAGGAGAAGATGCGCGCCCTCTACCGGGAGAAGGAGAACGGCGGATAAGACCGAAGGGAGATTTTTATGGCGGAACGGCTGAAAGTGAAAAGCGGAACGAAGGTGCAGCTTGCCTGCGACGTGCAGGCGGGCGGGGAGCCGGAGTTTGATCTGATCTCCACCTTCTACAAAGCGTTGGACGACTCCGCCTTTTTGATCTCCGTGCCCATGCAGGGGGGAAAGCCGATGGAGCTGGACGAATCCCTGCGTCTGCTGCTGCGCTTCGGCAGCGGCAGCGGTGCGCGCATCGTGGCAGGGTACGCCGACGATCTGGTGCAGGAGGGCATACGGCGGTACTGGAAAATACGCCGCGTGTCGGAGCTGCGGCAGTTCGTGCAGCGTGCGGACGAGCGTTTCAAGATCGCGCTCCACGTGCAGTACAAGCAGGATACGTGGCCGGTGAACAGCGAGGGCACGGTGACGCGGGACGAGGGGCTGACGCTGGATATATCCAACGGCGGTGTGGCGGTCTATCTGAGCCACCGGTTCCAGGTGGGGGAGATATGCCAGCTGACGCTGCCGCGGATAGGCACCTCGCCGGACGGCAGGGAGCAGCGGGACGTGGTGGGCGTCGTCTGCTGGGAGCGCGAGGCTCCCAAGGGCAGTCCCTTCCGGATGCTGTGCGGCTTGCAGCTGCGGTTCGCCACCACCGGGGAGCGGGAGTCCTATATCCGCTATGTGGACAACGTGAGAAGAAAGTACGCCATGTAAATGGCAGTGACGGAGCGGGGCTATGCGTATTTGGGATAAAAATAAAAAAAGCGGCGAGACGGATGTTCCCGCGGATCCTCTGGGGCTGGAGGGCGTGTCCGCCGCCGGTGGGGAGACGGAGGCGGCCGCCGGTACAGGGGGGCGGAAGCCGTCACTGCTGCAAAAGCGGGGAAGGAGCCGCCGGGAGCGGAAGGTCGTCCGCGTGGAGGAGATCCGGCGCGCGCTGGAGGACGCGGGAGAGGACGTGGACACCGACGCGGTGGTGAGCCTGTACCTGCCGCAGCGGCGCGCCAGACGGTTCGGCGCGGCGTTGCTGCGGCTGAACAGGCTGCATCTGCTGCTGCTGGCGTTGCTGCTGGCTCTGGCGGCACTGTTTATCCTCGCCTTCATGCAGGAGAAGATGGGCAACTTTACCATCAACCTCAACCGGCTGGAGATGTACCGCAAGGGCATATCCATCGCCGCGGACGGGGACTTTACGGAGGCGACGGCGCGGCTGGTGGCGGAGGCGGTGGTGGACGCCACCAATATCTCCGGCAGTGAGCTGCCGGAGGACATCGATGACATAGACGGCAACCACAACGGTAAGAACTACATGGCGTACACCTACTACATCCGCAACGCCGGCAAGGAGGACGTGTCCTACTATGCGCGGATCCGCATGGATTCCTGCGCCAAGGGCGCGGAGGACGCCGTGCGCTTGGCGGTGTGGCGCAACGGCGTGCGTACCACCTACGCCGAGCCGTCGGCGGACGGCACGCCGGAGGAGGGCTGCGTGAACTTTGAGACGCGGAACACCGTCTGCACCTTCACGGAGGAGAACTTCCTGGTGGGCAACGTGGATAAGTACACCATCGTCATCTGGATGGAGGGCGACGACCCGGAGTGCGTGGACGCCATTGTGGGCGGAAGCGTGCAGTTCAGCATGACCATCGACGCCGAGAACGACGATGACACCAGCCTGCTCTCAAAGTTCGTGCGGGATATTATCGACACGCTGACCGGGAACAAGCCCATACACGGCTCCTCGGATTCCGATGTGCCGGATTTCTACAAGAACAACGAGATCACGTGGGCGAACCGGCGCAACCAGTGACGGCGCGGAAAAGAGCATAAAACACGGGCACAGCGGTCAACGATCGCTGTGCCCGTGTGCTGCTGTGGGGTGGCTTTATTCCCCGCCGGCGGGCTTTTCCGCCTCCGGCTTAGGAGCGTTCTGCTCCGACGCGTCCTCGTCGGTGATGGTGGGGATGAACGCCCGCGCCAGCTTGCCCTTGCCGCGCTGCTTGATATAGAAGTAGCCGATGGTGCTGAACACCACCGCGCCGATGAAGTTCACGAACAGATCCTTCATGGTGTCGTACAGCCCGATGTCCAGATAGCCGCCGAAGCCCAGCTCCTGCCCGTTCACCTGCACGGAGGTGATATTGTCGATGGTGACGGGGATATTGCTGTTGGTGGGGTCCAACATGACGGAGGTGATGGAGCTAACAACGGTGTCCTTCTGCATATCCATGTGGAAGAGCCTGTCCATGCCGAACTCGAAGAACTCCCACAGGACGCCCACGGTCATGGAGAAGCAAAACGCCGCCAGAGCCACGTAGATGGGGGACAGCTGGAATTTGATGCGGCTGTTGCGGTTGAGGATGTCGATAAGGGCGAAGCCCGTGGCGGCGCAGAGAAAGCCGGTGGTGGTGTGGAGCATGGTGTCCCAGTGGTGGTAGGTGATGAAGTAGCATTTCAGCTCGCCCAGTATCTCCGCGGCGAAGATGAACAGGAGAATGATGATCTCCAGTGTGGACGGCAGCTCGATGCCGAAGTTCTGCTGGATGAAGAAGGGGAGCATGAACAGCACCAGCACCAGAAGGCAGATGAACGCGCTTTCGTATTCTCCGCGGAGGATGGAGGACACCAGCGTTGCCAGCACGATAAGGCGCAGGATCATATAGACGGTGAAAACCGACGGCTGGCGGCGGATGGTGGATTTCAGCTCGGCGCGGACGCGGCGCGGCTTCTTGGGCGGCTGTTTCATGGCGGTGTTCCTTTCTCCGGGGCGTTTTTCGATTCACGTATTGTACCACAAAGCGCGGGAAAATACAACAAAAAGCAGGCCCCGCTTTGCGGCGGGACCTGCGGGATTTACTTGGTGCCGAAGATGCGGTCGCCGGCGTCGCCCAGACCGGGGACGATGTAGCCCCGCTCGTTCAGGTGGTCGTCCAGCGCACCGGCGTAGATGTCCACGTCGGGGTGCAGCTTTTGCAGGTGGGCGATGCCCTCGGGAGCCGCCACCAGCACCATCAGCTTGATGTGCTTGCAGCCGCGCTTCTTCATCTCGTCGATGGCCTCGGCAGCGGAGCCACCGGTCGCCAGCATGGGATCCACGATGAGCACGTCACGCTCCGCCACGTCCTTGGGCATTTTGCAGAAGTAGGGATGCGGCTCCAGCGTCTCCTCATCGCGGTACATACCGATATGACCCACACGGGCGGAGGGCACCATGCGAAGCACACCGTCCACCAGACCGAGCCCGGCACGGAGGATAGGCACCACCACGAATTTGCGGCCCGCCAGCGTGGGCGCGTCCATCTCGCAGAGAGGGGTCTTGATGTGCTTGGTGGTCAGGGGCAGGTCACGGGTCGCCTCATAGGTGATGAGCATACCGATCTCGGAAACCAGCTCCCGGAAATCCTTGACGCTGGTGTTCTCGTCCCGCATGATGGTCAGCTTATGCGCCACCAGCGGGTGATCCATAATGTGAACCTTGTTGCTGTACATGATGTTCTCCTCCGTGTATATGTAAATTTTGGGGTATACTGTGGTGGTTAGTCCGCCGTCAGGGACAGACCCCTGGCAAGCCGCTCACGCTCCGCCTGACTGAGCCGCAGGTACACCGCTCGCAGCTCCTGCGCCGTGCAGGTCAGCCCCGCGGCGGCCATACGCTCTGCGGCAAGGGCGACGCCGGCGGCGTTCTGGAGACGGTGCAGGGGGGAGGCAAGGCGGCAGGGGACGCCGCTCTCCCGCAGCTGGCGGTACAGCAGCTCCCCACCGTCGCCCACGATGAGCTTCGGCTCCGGCAGAGCGGACAGCTCCTGCGCCGCCTGCTCCACGGAAACGGCGCGATCCGCGCACAGTCGGGTGACGCTGCCGTTTTCGCAGCGGAAAAAGGCGTTGTATATCTGCTGCCGCCGTGCGTCCATGGCACCGGCGACGATGCCCTCAAAGTCGGTGGCACCGAACGCCATCGCCTCCAGCGTGGAGACGGCGCAGCAGGGAAGCTCCCGCGCCCACGCCAGACCCTTGGCGGCGGAGATGCCGATGCGTATGCCGGTGAAGCTGCCGGGGCCGCAGGCCACCGCCACGGCGTCCATGTCGTCCATGGAAAGCCCCGCTGTGCGGAGCATACCGTCCAGCAGGGGCATCAGGGTGACGCTGTGGGTCAGCCCACGGTTCTGGTACGCCTGAGACAGCAGCGCACCGTCCTCCGTTACGGCGACAGACACGCTCTTGGCGGAGGTCTCCAAAGCCAGAATTTTCAAGGTGTCTCGCCTCCCGTGACAGTGATGATACGGTCGTTTTCGCCATTGCCCCGTGCGAAGCTGACCCAGAGGGCGTCCTCCGGCAAGGCGTCCTCCACGCGCTCCGACCACTCCACGGCGCACACGCCGCCCCGGGCGAGATAGTCCTCCCAGCCGATGTCGAACAGCTCGTCGGAGCTGTCCAGCCGGTACATATCAAAGTGGAACAGGGGCAGCGCGCCGCTGTATTCATTGACGATGGTGAACGTGGGGCTGGTGACGCGGCAGGTGCAGCCCAGACCACGCGCCAGACCGCGGGTAAAGGCGGTCTTGCCCATGCCCAGATCGCCGCGGTACGCCACCACGCTGCCGGGGCGGAGCGTCCTGCCCAGCTGCTCGCCCAGCTGCTCCGTTTCCTCCGGACTGTGGGACAGATATTCCATGGACGCACCTCCCGTAACTCAAATCGACTTATTATAGCATGGCGGGAGGAAAAAGAAAAGAGCAAAACGGCGGTTTACACGGAAAACATCTTGTGGTACACTTATTCGGAGAAACGGGAAGGGAGGTGCCGCCATGCTGCGCCGTATACGGGAGACGTGCAGAGACGTGCTGCGGCAGTCCGATCTGCTGCTGCTGACGCTGTGCGGCGGCACGTCTCTGTTCGGGCTGCTGATGATCGCCAGTGCCACCCGGTATACCCACACCGGCCGCTACGTGCTGGTGCAGGGAGCGTCGCTGCTCATCGGCGCGGTGCTGTACCTTGTGGTGTCCCAGATCGACCTGAACGAGCTTGTCAAATACTGGAAGTGGATATTCCTCGTGGGCGTGGCGTTTATCCTTCTGCTGCTGACGCCCTTCGGCGTGGCGGGGAACACCGGAAACCGCGCATGGCTGGAATTTCCGTTCCTGCCGGTGAATATCCAGCCGGCGGAGATCGTGAAGATCACGTTCATCCTCGTGCTGGCGAAGCAGCTGTCGTGGCTGAAGGAGAACCGCGACCTGCGCTCCGTGACGTCCATCGCCATGCTGGCGGTGCACTTCGGCATTATATTCGTGCTGTACTACAAGATCTCCTCGGACATGGGCAGCGCGCTGGTGTTCCTGTTCGTGTTCGGCTGTATGTGCTTTGTGGCGGGGGTGGCTCTCCGGTGGTTTCTGATCGGTCTCGGCGGGGGCGGACTGCTGTTCTACGCCATGTGGGATCTGAACCTCATGGAGAACTACATGAAAAAGCGGTTCATCGTCCTGTTTGACCACAGCTTCGACCCGCTGGACACCGGCTGGCAGCAGACCCGCAGTCTTCTGACGCTGGGCGGCGGCAAGATCTTTGGGCAGGGGCTGTTCCATGGGGTACAGACCCAGAGCGAAAACCCCTCCAGCCTGCCCCACCGCCACACGGACTTCATCTTCTCCGTGATCGGCGAGGAGCTGGGGATGGTGGGCTGCGTGCTGACGCTGCTGCTGCTGACCGCCATTATCCTGCGGTGCGTCTACGTGGCGCGGCACGCCCGGACACGGCTGGAGAGCTACATCTGCATCGGCGTGGCAAGCGTCATTATCTTCCAGGTCATCATCAACGTGGGTATGTGCCTGTTCGTCATGCCCGTTATCGGGCTGACGCTGCCGTTTATCAGCTACGGCGGTTCGTCGCTGGTGATGCTGTTTGCCGCCATGGGGATGGTCTCCGGCGTCCACGGCAGGGCGAAGCCGGAATGGCTGCGATAAGAGACAAACGGCACCCCGGAGGGGTGCCGTTTTGGTTTTTGGTTGTATTCCCGGTGGGACTGTGCTATAATAATCTATCAAATCATGGGGGCATGGGGTCATTTTGACCCTGCGCCGTCTGAAAGCGAGGGAACGCTTATGAAAATCGTGGTATTGGCGGGCGGTCTGTCCACCGAGCGTCAGGTGGCTCTCACCAGCGGCACCGGCGTGTGTAAGGCTCTCCGGGAGAAGGGGCACAAGGCGGTGCTGGTGGATATGTTCCTTGGGCTTGAGAGCTACGAGGGGCGGCTGGAGGAGATTTTCGACGCGCCGGACGGTCTGTGCGGACAGAGCCGCGTGGAGAGCGTGGAGCCGGATCTGGACGCCGTGCGCCGCAGCCGCAAGGACAAGAGCAGCAGTATGCTGGGCAAGGACGTGCTGACCGTGTGCCGCATGGCGGACGCGGTGTTTCTGGCACTCCACGGCAGCTGCGGCGAGGACGGGCGTATTCAGGCAACGCTGGATCTGCTGGGCGTGCCCTATACTGGCTCCGGCTATCTGGGCAGCGGCATGGCGATGGACAAATCCGTCACCAAGCGCATGATGGACTCTCTGGGCGTTCGCACCGCGCCGTGGCATGACGTGCACTACACCGAGGCGGACATCCCCCGTCTGGTGGAGGAGCTGGAGGTGCCCTGCGCCGTGAAGATCGTCAACGGCGGCAGCTCCATCGGCGTGGAGCTGCCCGACACCAAGGCGCAGCTGGAGACGGCTCTCCGCAGTCTGCTGCGCTACGGCGACCACGTGGTGGTGGAGAAGAAGATCAAGGGGCGCGAGATCCAGATCGCCGTGCTGGGGGACACATATCTCCCCGCCGTGGAGGTCATCCCCAAGGGGGAGTATTTCGACTATGTGTGCAAGTACCAGAAGGACGGCGCGGTGGAGCTGTGCCCCGCCCCCATCACCGACGAGGAATGGCGGCAGGTGGGCGAGATGGCTCTGACGCTCCACCGGGGGCTGGGGCTGGACGTGTACTCCCGCGCCGACTTCATTCTGGATGAGAACGGGCAGGCGTGGTGTCTGGAGATCAACACGCTGCCGGGCATGACCCCCACAAGCCTTGTGCCCCAGGAGGCGGCGCAGGTGGGCTATTCCTACGGGGATCTGTGCGAGAAGATCGTGGAGCTGTCTCTGGCGGCGCGGAAGGCGGCGCGTACATGAGGCGGCTGTTCCCACAGGAGATATGCGCCGCCGTGGGCGGGACGCTGTTACAATGCGGCGCGCCCGTCACCGGCGTCACCACCGACAGCCGCCGCGCGGGGGAGGGGATGCTGTTCATCCCGCTGACGGGGGAGCGTTTCGACGGGCACGACTACGTGGATAAGGCGTTGCAGAGCGGGGCGGCGGGCTGTTTGACCGCTAAAACGCCGGAGACGCTGCTGCCGGGTAAGCTCTACGTGCAGGTGCCCGACACGCGCCTTGCCCTGCGGGCACTGGCGTCGTGGTATCGCGGGCAGTTCCGTATTCCCGTGGTGCAGGTCACCGGCTCTGCCGGAAAGACCACCACCAAGGAGATGATCGCCTGCGTTCTCTCCCGCCGGTATCGCACCCTCAGGACCGAGGGGAATCTGAACAACGACATCGGCGCGCCGCTGACGCTGCTGCGCCTGACGGCGGAGCACGAGGCGGCGGTCATTGAAACGGGCATGAACCACTTCGGCGAGATACGGTATCTGGGCGAGATGGTGCGGCCCGACATCGCCGTGATCACCAACGTGGGCGACGCACACATTGAGAATCTCGGCAACACACGGCAGGGGATATTGCAGGCGAAGTGCGAGATCTTCGAGAACCTCGCCCCCGGCGGTATCGCCGTGCTCAACGGCGACGACGAGCTGCTGAATACCGTCACGCTGCCCCAGACCGTCCTGCGCTGCGGCGTGGGCGCGCACTGCGACGTCCGCGTGACCGACGTGGAGGATCGCGGACTGGAGGGCGTGGCGTGCACCGTGACCACCGGGAAGAACGTGTACCGCCTGTCGGTATCGGCACCCGGCGGGTATATGCTCTACCCCATGGCGATGGCTGCCGCCATCGGCGAACGGCTGGGGCTGACAGGGGAGGAGATCGCCGCCGGTGTGGCGGACTACGCCCCAGTGGGCAGCCGGATGCACATTATCCGCATGGCGGGGGAGCGGCTGGTCATTGACGACTGCTACAACGCCAACCCACAGTCCATGGCGGAGGGGATACGGATGCTCTCCACCAGCCGCCAGAGACGCCGCTTGGCGGTGCTGGGCGACATGGGAGAGCTGGGGGAGCTGACGGCGCAGGCGCACCGGGACATGGGCGCGCTGACGCGGCAGCTGTCCGTCACCACCGTGGCGGTGGGGGAGAAGATGAAGTCTCTGACCGAGACGAATCCCGACGCACTGTGGTTCCCCACGGTGGAGGCGGCGATGCCCGCCATCCGGGAGCTGTTCACCCCCGGCACCGCCGTGCTGGTGAAGGCGTCCCGCGCCATGCATTTTGAGACTATCGTAAAGGAATTAGAAAAGCAGTAAATGGTCGATATTCGCGTTTCGGGGCTGGTGAAGTCCTTTGATCTGGAAAAAAGAATACTGGACGGACTGACCTTTCAGGTGGACAGCGGCGAGCGGGTAGGACTGCTGGGGCGCAACGGTGCCGGCAAGACCACCGTGTTCCGTATGCTCACCGGCGAGCTGGAGGCGGACGAGGGCGAGGTACAGATCGCCGCCGGACGCCGTCTGGGGCTGATCTCCCAGATCCCCGTCTACCCGGCGGGCTATACGGTGGAGGACGTGCTGCAAACCGCCTTCTCCCGGATGTTCCGGCTGAAGGACGAGATGGACGCGCTGACGCTCCGCATGGAGCGGGGCGACAGTGACGAGGCGACGCTCCGCCGGTACGGGGAGCTGAACGCCCGGTTCGAGGGCTTGGGCGGCTGGGACACGGAGACGGCGGTGAACAAGGTCGCCAACGGTCTGAGCATCTCCGATGAAATGCGTACCCGCCCCTTTGACTGTCTCTCCGGCGGCGAAAAGACGCGGGTGAATCTGGGGCGGCTCATTCTGGAGGATACGGACATCCTGCTGCTGGACGAGCCTACGAACCATCTGGACTTACAGGCCACGGAGTGGCTGGAGGAGTACCTCCGCAAATTCCGGGGCACCGTGGTGACCATCAGCCACGACCGCTATTTTCTTGACCGCACCGTGACGCGCATCATCGAGATACAGGACGGTAAGGCGGAGCTTTACAGCGGGAATTACAGCTTTTACGCCATTGAGAAGGAACGCCGCTATCAGGAGCGGATGAAGCAGTATCTGAAGGAGCAGGCGAAGATCCAGCAGCTGGAAAAGGCCGCCGAGCAGATGCACCTGTGGGCGTTCATGGGCAACGACGCCCTCCACAAGCGGGCGTTCTCCATGGAAAAGCGCATTGAGCGTATGCGTACCACCGCCAAGCCCACCAAGGCGCGCCGTCTGGAGGCGCGGTTCCAGAGCCGGGAGTTCAAGGGCGACGAGGTCATGCAGATCAAGGGCGTGTCCAAGGCGTTCGGCGAGAAGAAGCTGTTCGAGGACGTGTACCTCCGCTGCGAGGGCGGGGAGCGCATCGCGCTGCTGGGCGAGAACGGCACCGGCAAGACCACGCTTTTGAATATGCTCACCGGCTATGACCGCCCCGACAGCGGAAGCATACGTCTGGGACCGTCGGTCAAGGCGGCGTATCTGCCGCAGGTCATCCACTTCGCCCACCCGGAGCGTAGTATGCTGGACACCATGCTCTATGAGCTGGACATCACGCCCCAGTCGGCGCGGAACCGTCTGGCGGCGTATCAGTTCACCGGGGAGGACGTGTTCAAGCCGGTGTCCGTCCTGTCCGGCGGCGAGCTGAGCCGCCTGCGGCTGTGTATGCTCATGGACGAGAGCATCAACCTCCTCATACTGGACGAGCCTACGAACCATCTGGACATCGACTCCCGGGAGTGGCTGGAGCAGGCGGTGGAGGCGTTCGACGGCACGCTGCTGTTCGTCAGCCATGACCGGTACTTCATCAACCGCTTTGCCACCCGCGTCTGGGAACTGGCGGACGGCGTTATCACCGACTATCCCATGGGCTTTGCCCAGTACCGCCGCGCCAAGGAGGAGGAGCGCACCGCCGCCGCGGCGGCGGCAGCGGCGGCACAGGCCGCTGTGACGAGGAAGCACGGCAGCCGGGGCAACCGCACCCAGCAGGCGGCGAAAAAGCAGCTGACCATCTGCGAGACGGCGATTTCCAAGCTGGAAGCGGACATAGGGCGGCTGGAGGCGGACATGGCGCAGTGCGCCACCGACGCGGAGAAGCTGAACGCTCTCTATCAGGAGCAGCAGGCACTGAACGAACGGCTGGAGCAGGAGATGCTCCGCTGGGAGGAGCTGAGTCTGCAAGCCGAAGAACAGGAGAACTAATATGAGCGATATTTTGTGTATTTACTATTCCCGTACCGGTCATACCCGGCGCGCCATCAAGGAGATCGCCGAGGCGTTGGACGCGGAGGTCACCGCCATCACCGACGACACCGACCGCAGCGGCTGGCGCGGCTATATCCGCTGCGGCATGGACGCCATGAAAACGTCCACAAAGCCTTTGCAGCCCTTCCAGACGGAGAAGCCGCTGGAGGAGTACAAGCTGGTCATCGTGGGCAGCCCCGTGTGGGCGGGACGGTGCGCCAGCCCCGTCCGCGCTCTGCTGAAGCGCAGAGGGCTGGAGATGGGCAGCGTGGCGTATGTGGTCACCCGCAGCACCGCCCAGCGCAGCGAGGAGGTCTACGACCAGATGGACATGTACACCGGCTCCGCCCACAAGCTGGCGGTGTCCCTGCGTCCCGGCAGCGAGGGCTATGAGTTCTGGCGCAACGATTTCATCCAGAACGTCCGCCGCTGGCTGGACGAGCAGCACTGAGGGCTTCACCATGCTGGAAAAGCTGAAAACCATTGAGGAACGTCTGACGGAGGTGGAGCGTCAGCTGTCCGACCCGGCGGTGTACACCGACCGGGAGCGGCTCACCGCCCTCAGCCGTGAGCAGAAGGAGCTGACCCCCGTGGTGGGGTGCTATCGCGACTACCTCCGGGCGCACTCGTCCGCCCGGGCTGCGGAGGAGATGCTCTCCGACCCGGAGCTTCGCGCTCTGGCGCAGGAGGAGCTGACCGAGGCGAGGGCAGACATGGAGCGTTTGCAGGAGCAGCTGAAGCGTCTGCTGCTGCCCCGCGACCCCAACGACGACAAGAACGTGATATTGGAGATACGCGCCGGGATTGGCGGGGAGGAGGGCGCGCTGTTCGCCGCCGACCTGCTGCGGATGTACACCATGTACGCCGAGCGGCGGGGCTGGACGCTGTCCATCGTCAACGAGAATCTGACGGAGCTGGGCGGCGTCAAGGAGGTCAGTGCCGAGATCGAGGGCGCGGGCGCGTGGTCGCGCCTGAAGTTCGAGGCGGGTACCCACCGGGTACAGCGCGTGCCGGAGACGGAGTCCTCCGGGCGCATCCAGACCTCCGCCGCCACTGTGGCGGTCATGCCGGAGGCGGAGGAGGTGGAGTTCACCATCGACCCCAAGGACTTGCAGATCGACACGTTCCGCTCCTCCGGCGCCGGGGGACAGCACGTCAACAAGACGGAGTCCGCCATCCGCATCACCCACCTGCCCACCGGCACGGTGGTGGAGTGTCAGGACGAGCGCAGCCAGTACAAGAACAAGGATCGCGCCATGAAGATCCTGCGCTCCAAGCTGTATGAGGCGGAGCGGGAGAAGCAGAACGCCGCCATCGCCGCCACACGCAAAAGTCAGGTGGGCACCGGCGACCGCAGCGGCAAGATCCGTACCTACAATTTCCCCCAGAACCGCGTGACCGACCACCGGCTTACCGGTGACAGTAAAAATTTCAATATTGCTTCCGTTATCAACGGCGATCTGGACGATCTGATCGACGCCCTGACACTGAACGATCAGGCCCAACGCTTGCAGGAGGGAAAGGAGAACTGACAATGAATCAGTACAAGAAAAAGATGTATGACCTCGCCGGCCCCAAGACCGTGGAGGCTCTGAACAAACGCCGCTTCGAGGCGTACTACTGTTCCACCGCCGCCGAGGCGGTGGAGAAGGTGCTGGAGCTGACCCCCAAGACGGACGTGGTGTCCTGGGGCGGTGCCATGACCGTGGACGAGCTGGGCATCAAGCAGCGCATGGCGCAGGAGGGCTACACCCTCCTTGACCGCGACACCGCCCAGTCGCCGGAGGAGAAGCAGGCTATCATGCGTCAGGCACTGACCTGCGGCACGTTTCTGATGAGCAGCAACGCCATCTCCGAGGACGGTCAGCTGGTGAACATCGACGGCAACGGCAACCGCGTGGCCGCCATGTGCTTCGGCCCCCGTCAGGTGGTGGTCGTGGCGGGCATGAACAAGGTGCTGGGCACGCTGGACGACGCCGTTGCCCGCGCCCGCAACGTGGCGGCTCCCGCCAACGCCCAGCGGTTCGGGATCAAGACGCCCTGCGGTCTTATGGGACAGTGCGGCGACTGCACCAGCCCCGACTGCATCTGCTCCAAGCTGGTCATCACCCGGTTCTGTATGCCGGAACGCCGCATCAAGGTCGTTCTGGTGGGCGAGGATCTGGGTCTGTAAGTAATCTGCCGAAAAGAGGAAAGCTCCGTGGAAACCATCATCTTCCACCCGGAAACAGACAAAAACGCCATTGAGGAGGCGGCGGCGATCCTCCGCCGGGGCGGTCTGCTGGGGATCCCCACCGAGACGGTGTACGGTCTCGGCGCGGACGGTCTTAACGAGGACGCCGTGCGCCGTATCTTTCTGGCGAAGGGTCGCCCGCAGGACAACCCGCTGATCCTCCACGTGCCGGACGCAGGCTGGCTGGAGCGTTGCTGCACGGACATACCGTCCGCCGCCTACGCGCTGGCGGAGCGGTTCTGGCCGGGGCCGCTGACCATGATCCTGCCCCGGCGGGACTGTGTGCCTCTCCGCACCACCGGCGGTCTGGACACCGTGGGCGTCCGCTGCCCGGATCACCCTGTAACACGCGCTATTATCGCCGCAGCGGACACGCCGGTGGCGGCACCCAGCGGCAATACCTCCGGAAGACCCAGCCCTACCTGTGCCCGCCACATGATGGAGGACATGATGGGCAAGATCGACGGCATCGTGGACGGCGGCGACTGCGCCGTGGGGGTGGAGAGCACCATCCTCGACCTGACGGTGCAGCCGCCCCGCCTGCTGCGCCCCGGCGGACTGCCGCTGGAGGAGCTGGAGGCGGTGCTGGGCGAGGTGGCGGTGGACAAGGCGGTGCGGCAGAGGCTGGAGGACGGCGAAAAAGCCAAGGCACCCGGCATGAAGTACCGCCACTACGCGCCCCGCGCCGCCGTCACCGTGGTCACGGGCACGCCCCGCCGCAGTGCCGCCTATATCCGGGAGCACCTCCCGGCGGGGGCGGGCGTGATCTGCTTCGACGAGTACGCGCCCCTGTTCGCCGGTCATATCGTCCACCGCCTCGGCTCTCAAGAGGACAAGCTGGCGCAGGCGCGGCACGTTTTTGACGCGCTGCGTACCTTCGACGACACGGACGTGACCGCCATCTTTGCCCAGTGCCCTGACGAGTCCGGGCTGGGGCTTGCGGTGGGGAACCGTCTGAAAAAGGCGGCGGGCTTCCACACGGTGGACGCGTCGCCGCTGGTCATCGGCTTCACCGGCCCCACCGGCGCGGGAAAGACCAGCGCACTCCGGGCATTGGAGAGGCTGGGCGGGCTTGTGCTGGACTGCGACGCCGTGTATCACGACCTGCTGCGGACGGACAGCACCCTCCGGGACGCCATCACCGGGGCCTTCGGGCAGGTGTTTGCCCCGGACGGCACCCTTGACCGGCAGAGGCTGGGCACGGTGGTGTTCTCCGACCCGGCGGCACTGGATACGCTGAACCGCATCATCTACGCCCGATTGCCCCGTGAGCTGCTGCGCCGCATGGACGAAAGCAGCGCGCCGGTGGTGGGTATCGACGCCATCAACCTTGTGGAGAGCGGGCTGTGCCGCCTCTGCCGCCGCACCGTGGCGGTGTTGGCACCGTCGGAGCAGCGCGTCCGGCGCATTATGGCGCGGGACGGCATTCCGGAGGAGTACGCCCGGCTGCGGGTGCAGGCGCAGAAGGACGACGGGTTTTACCGCACCCACTGCACCGATACACTGTTCAACGACTGTGCCGACGCCGCCGCCTTTGAGGACGCGGCCTACGCGGCACTGTACCGGATATTGAAGGAGGAACGAGCATGAGCGAGGAAATGAAGGCACTGCGTAAGCAGCTCCTGCGGGACAGCCGCAGCGGCTACGACGTGCTGGAGGAGGCGCAGCTGCGCCAGATGGAGGACTACTGCGCCGATTACAAGGCGTTTCTGGGCAACAAGACCGAGCGTCTCAGTGCCCGCGCCGCCATCGCCGCGGCGAAGGCGCACGGCTTCGTGGAGTACAGGCGCGGCATGGCTCTGGAGGCGGGGGACAAGGTCTACACCTGCAACCGCGGCAAGGGTCTGATGCTGGCGGTCATGGGACGGGAGAGCATGGCGGAGGGCGTGCAGATCGCCGCCGCCCATATCGACTCCCCGCGCCTTGACCTGAAGCCCAACCCTCTGTACGAGGACAGCGAGCTGGCGTACTTCAAGACCCACTATTACGGCGGGATCCGCAAGTACCAGTGGGTCACGATCCCCCTGCAATTACAGGGCGTGGTGGTGAAGAAGGACGGCACCGCCGTGGAGGTCTGCATCGGCGAAAAGGGTGAGCCGCAGCTGGTCATCACCGACCTGCTGCCCCATCTGGGGGGCGAGCAGGGGAAGAAGCCTCTCAGCGAGGCGATCCCCGCCGAGACGCTGAACATTCTGCTGGGCAGCCGCCCCATCGGCGACGAGGACGACAGCGACCGTGTGAAGCTCCACGTGATGAAGCGTCTTTACGACAAGTACGGCATTACCGAGGCGGACTTTGCCTCCGCCGAGCTGGAGGCGGTGCCCGCCGCCGACGCGGTGGACATCGGCATCGACGGCAGCATGATCGGCTCCT
>OLWA01000776.1_pt1 | contig 37614 bp, 29 predicted proteins | sample 1673251 | NCBI WGS metagenome assembly OLWA01 (sample SAMEA3178937, study PRJEB25190) | human gut metagenome | biome: human gut; feature: human-associated habitat; material: faeces | place: Austria | collected 2013 | reverse complement strand
ACCATCCTGCTCACGCCGTTTATGAGCTGCTCCGCCAAATTGCCGATCTATGCGTTCTTCTCCGCCGTCTTCTTCCCGCGCTGCGCAATGTGGGTGATGGCGGGGCTGTATCTGTTCGGCATCGTTCTGGGCGTCCTTCACGCGACGCTGCTGCGCAAGACGCTCTTTTCCGGCGAGCCGGTTCCCTTCGTCATGGAGCTGCCGAATTACCGCATGCCGGGCGCGAAGAACGTCTGCCAGCTCCTGTGGGAAAAATCCAAGGATTTCCTCCAGCGCGCCTTCACCGTCATCTTTGCCGCAACGATCGTCATCTGGTTCCTGCAAACGTTCGATCTGCGCCTCAATGTCGTCGCGGATTCCAAGGACAGCCTGCTGGCGCTGACGGCCGGCTGGCTCTCCCCGCTCTTTAAGCCTCTGGGCTTCGGCGATTGGCGCATCTGCACGGCGCTGCTGACCGGCTTCATGGCCAAGGAGAGCGTCGTTTCCTCCCTCGTCCTCCTCTTTGGGAGCACCGCGGATCTGCTGGCCGTGCTCACGCCGCTCTCCGCCGCGTCCCTGCTCGTGTTCTCCCTGCTGTATACGCCCTGCATCGCCGCCGTCGCGTGCATCCGCCGCGAGCTGGGCGCGCGCTGGGCGGTCGGCGTGGTGCTCTATCAGTGCGCCGTCGCATGGGTCTTCGCGCTGATCGTCCGCCTCGTCGGGCTGGCGCTGATCTGATCTTCCAAGCACTATATAAAAGCGGGCGATTCGCCGTGAATCGCCCGCTCATTTTATGCCTTTTTTCGAAGCGTTGTACGGGCGCGCATTGCGCGCCTGTCATCAGAATCTGCGTAGAATTTCGGATTTTCCCAGTGATTATTCCTTCAAAAGCTCCAGATTCGTCAGCCGAATCTCGTTTTCCGCGCTTTTGATCAGGAGCATGAAGTATTTGTCGTCGTCCTTCAGGGTGAAGCGCACGCTGTTTTCCCCCGGCACAAGCGCCGCCTCGCCGATCATCTCAAAGCTGTGCGTCGCGAACGCCTGCACCGTTCCGCCTTCGCCCTCACAGCTCAGCTTGAGAATGTAATTCCCCTTTTCCCGCCACGAGGTCGGCACGCGCATCCGCCCACCCGGATAAAGGGTGTATGCGCCATCCTCAAACGCCGCGTTTTCCAGCTTCATCTTGCCCAGCAGCATGTCGCCGCAGAGCCGCATGGACGAGGCAAAGCCGTAAATCGCGAACGTGTCGTTCTCGTGCAGCTTCGGCGCGCCCGTCATCGCCAGCCACGGTGCGAGCTGCGTCTCCTCCTCGCGGGTCAGCAGCAAAAACGTGCGCCCCTTGCAGATATCCAGCTTGGAATACGCCGCCGGTTCGAGCCAGCGGATCGGGTCGAGCGATACGCTCGATACCGCGCCCTCCTCCGTCTCCACCGGCACGACAGCCGTAAACGTGAGCGTCCCCTGTGTCCGCTCCTGCATCACGCGCACATTCCAAAACGTGCCGTATCCGTGCGTGTACCCGTTTTCCGTCAGGTAATCCGCCGCTTCCATCATATCCGCGCCGCGCGCCTCGGCCTCCGGCGCGGCGGCTCTCGTGTCGCGCAGCATCAGCCCGGCAGAAAGCGCCAACTGCCCGCAGACCGCCAGCAGCAGCAGACGGCGCAGCCGCCCGCTTTCCAGCCCGTGCAGCGTCACGCCCAGCGCGGGCACAAAGAAGATCACCGCCAGAATCAGGTAGCGGTTCAGATACGTGCCCTGCACGAACACAAAACAGAACAGGTTGACCCCGAACGCCGCCGCGGCGTACTGCATCACCCGCCTGCCCATCCATCCGCGCTCATCCTCAGGGTTCAGCCCCGCGTAAGCGCGCCGCGCCGAAATCGCGCCGAGCAGCAGCACCGCCGCGAGCAGCAGTGCAAATATCCGTGTCCCTTTTCGTTTCATCGTGTTCCTCCTCAGGCTGCTCAATACAAACAGCGGATCCATTTCATCCAGTACCGCCGCAGCGGGCGGCACGTTTTTCGGAGCCGCAAAAGCGTCTCCCGCCAGACCTCCCGTGCCCGCTCCGCCTGCTCCGGCGTCATGGCCCGGCTGCTGAAGCGCGCCGCGCCGTTCAGCTCCGCCAGTTCCCGGATGGCCGCGGCATACGCCTCGTTCTCCGGCCCGATCGCCTCGCTCAGTGCGAAGAGCGAACCGCCGTGGTAGGGCTCGCCCATCGCGGGCCAGAGCCGCGCCAGCTCATAGGCCGTCCATGTGATCGCCTGTCGCGGCTCCGCCGCATTCAGGCGGCGTTCTCTCTTTTTGTGCGAGAGCGCATAGCGGATCGCCAGTGCCGCCAACAGCAGCAGAAAAATTCCAACTGGTAGCAGCCAGAGCCATCGTTTTGCCGTTTCCTGCGGCATCCGTCCGGTCTCGTCCGGCTGCTGCTCCTGCGGCGTGTCCTCTTCCGTCGTTTCTTCTGCGGTTAGGATTCCTGACGCAACGAGATTTTGAAGTGCCTGTGGAAAATCATTGGCTTTAACATAGCCACGGTCTTCATAACTTTTATTCGCACCCATTACATTTTTCGAATTTTCCTCGTAATAGAAATCCTCTGCTTTTTTCGGTTCTTTGGTAAATGCGGATGCCACCAGGATCAATATTCCAAATACAAGCGGAACTAAAATAATTCCAAGCATCTTTGAATTTTTATTGTTCATCTTAATGCCCCCTTTCTCACATTCCCTGCTGCCGTTTTTCAATCAGCCGTCGGATCACGCTTAATATAATATAAATCACTACACCAATCAATGCGGTCATGATCCAATATGATACCATCGAATAGTTTCCTTCTTGAAAGGATATCATTTCCAATACAAAAGCAGATCCGAATAACGCCGTGCATAATGAAATTCCGGTGATAACAAACTGTACTGCCACTTCTTCATTCATAAGAACATTGTGTGCTTCTCGAATATGCCATTTTCTGCGGACCGCAAGTACAATCAATAATGCTGCCACCACAATGGTTCCGACATAAAAGAGAGCATGGGCTCCATAGTCACCCCACTGAACGATCGTGTAACTGTCACCTGCGGACGTATCCACGTAAGTCGTATCCGGAAAGAAGTAACATGGTACAAAATATCTCACGATCAAATTTCTCTCCTGTCCATACCGAAGAATATCATCATACCACAGACAAAAAGCAGCCGGACTGATCATCAATCCGATACCAACGGCATAAGACAAAAAGCGGTTATGAATGCATGTAATCGTCAGGAAAAATACCAGATAAAGGGAACTCATTCCCAAAAATTGTAAAAGTACACTCTGCCAGATTACCGCATAGGGATTTATCTGGGTAAAACTTGTATAATAATAGTCCGCCACTTTCTGCAGATTATCGTTCACACTCAAACAGGACAACGATAAAATAACGCCAAAGGAAACGGTATAAATCGCAATTGCCACATGGGCGTTGATCAGTTTCATAATCACTTTATCCCGTTCACGAAGTGGCAGAACTTGTAAAAAGTCAGCAATTCCGCTTCGGTTTTCATGCAAAAATGTCTGCTGTAGAAGCACTACCAAAAACACAAGAATTGCCAATGTATAATAGGTCGAAATACTTCCTCCAAAGGCTGCATTTATGAAAAGATTTACCACATCTCCCATTCCCCAGACACCATGACTGGTAAAATGATCCGACAGTTCAAGCAATGCGCCCTCATAGACACCCTTTGTCATGCTTGTCGTAATCACTGCCATAAATACTAAAAACAAAAGTCCAACAATCAGAAGTGGATATGTTTTCTTGATCTCCCGTTTCATATACGTACGATATTGACTGTTCATCCTTCTCTCCTCCTTCGATTCGAATAGATAAAGACTTCTTCCAACGATATCTCGGTCTGCTCAGCAAGGTCAGCACCTTTCTCCGTAAAATACGAGATCGCATCTTCTGACCCCTGCCACAAAAAGGTATAGACACTTCCGATATTGGAATAATTGACAATATTTTCATTGCCAAGCACCCCTTCCGGAATACCGCCCTTAAATACCACCTGATATTTTCGGATATTGTCTTTTACTTCATCAAGTTCTCCCTGATACTGGATTCCACCAATGTTCATCATTGTCACCGTATCACATATTTTTTCCAATTCATACAGATGATGCGTGGAAATGATCACGGCGGTCTCATCGTAATCTACTTTGGCGATCACCTGCTCCAAAAGATCGGCCTTCGCCATCGCATCGAGTCCCGACGTCGGCTCATCCATCACAAGCAGTTCCGGCTTCATCGCCATATTCAGCATAAAGGAAAGCCGCATTTTCTGGCCTTTCGAAAGATGCCCCACTCGTCGTGTCAATGGAATCTTGAACATTTCATTTAACTTGTGAAACTCCTCTTCTTCAAATTTTCCGTACATGCCCTGATAAAATTTAATCATGTCCTTTCCTTTGTAATTGAGGAAAAAATTACAATTATCTGCCACGTACCCTATTTTTTCCTTTGCCTTCGGATTGTCGTAAATTTTCTCTCCGTCCAGCAAAATTTCTCCTTCATCGATCGACAAGATTCCTGTGATACACTTGATCAATGTCGTCTTTCCGGAACCATTTGGTCCGATCAAACCATGTATTTTCCCCGGCTCCACCTGAAATGAAATATCTTCGATGGCAGGTGTTCCCCCTTTGATATATGATTTGGTCACATGTTTTACCTCTAACATTTTCTGCCCTTCCTTTCTTTACGAAGTCGCTGCATCATACAGTTCTTCCACCATTTTCAGAATCTCTTTTTTGGAAAAACCAAGATAGATCATTTCCACACAGGCTTCTTTTAGTTTCTGCCTTCCCTGTTCTTTCTGCCTCTCCGAAGGCTGTATCTTTCCCGTCTCTGCGATATAAGCACCTTTTCCGCGAATTGTCACGATCACTTGCTGCCGCTCCAGCTCGCCATATGCTTTTGCCACCGTCCCCGGCGTCACAGACAGCGAAAGTGCCATCTTCCGAACCGACGGAATGCTGTCCCCCGGTTTTAAAAGTCCCTTCAGCACCGCCATCTTTATCTGTGCAATGATCTGCTCAAAGATTGGCTGGCTGCTCGTCGGATTTATCTCAATCATATCGTCACCTCCCTTTCCAAGGAACTGTATCATCTGTACCAACTGTACTATTTGTGATGATACAGTTAGTATACACTTTTGTTTTTGCATTGTCAATAGTTTTTTGATATTTCTTGTTAAATGGTGCTTGTGCCGGCCCCGGACGGCGACTCACCTCTGAAGTGACTTGCTTTTTCCTCTTTCAGTGGTGTCTAGCTTCCTCTTACCCGGGCTCCGCACACGCCAGATTCCACTTTTCTCATTCTGGCGTATGCACGACCTCCTCTTACCCGGGCTCCGCACACGCCAGATTCCACTTTTTCTGTTCTGGCGTGTGCATGACATCCTCTTACCCGGCTCCGCACACGCCAGATTCCACTTTTCTCATTCTGGCGTGTGCACGACCTCCTCTTACCCGGCTCCGCACACGCCCAAACAAAAAAAGCAGCCTGCCTGGCAACGTCCTCTGCCAGACAGGCTGCTTTTTCCCGCTATATTACATTTGTTATCTTATTCAACTACATCCGGTAATGTCTTAAACGCTTCAATCACCGCATCTACCGACAATTTATCGACAAGGAAATAATCCATTCCGTTTTTGTCAACGCGGTAGAAGTTTGTACCGTCGTATGGGCGGTAAGTTACGGTTACATCGCGGTTTGCCTCATGATATACAATCTTTAATACCGGTTTGTTACTTGCCGGTTTCACATCCTTTTTCGCAAATGAGGAAAACTCAAGAAGGTAAGCTTTGGAGTACGGAGAAAGGAAATCTTCTTCCTTGTCCTCCGGTACTTCTTTGCCATTGACCGTCCATTTATTGGTTTCCTTTCCGGCCGAATTCTTCTCGCCGGTTGCGGTGCGGGTCACGGAAATCGTCTGGCCGCCGATTGTAACATCGTATCCGTTGATGTCCGTTGCCAGTGTGGAATAAATACTGTGGTCCATATATGTGTACGCATCGACCGTCAGCATCGACTCCAATGTATCTTTCGCCATCAAGTATACATTGTGGTTGTCTTTCAGGCGTACATGGAAATTTTTTCCATCTTCTGTCTTATTACCGACAAGCAAGGTGTATCCTTTGTTGATGCGGTCTTTCTCCGGCACCAGATTGGCCTTGTTTTTGATGTTGTTTTCCCCGGTGGTACGGGAAGAACTGTCAGACGGTGCTTCCGTCGCAGTCGGCATCGTGTAACCATCCGGTACGGCAAAATATTTGACCTCGATCTCTCCTGCCGGATCCGCATCTGTCAGACCGTACTTTTTGAGATTTTTACTTCCATATTCTACCAGGTCGCCGAGAGTAACCTCCGTAAAGGAATCCTGCAGCGTCGTCCAGTCATTGGTGGAAGATCCCGCCAATGCCTTCTTATATGGCTTCGAAATAATCCAGTTTGTATACGCATCGATTTTTTCGTCGTCCGGTACCACTTCCGCTTTAAACGTCGAAACGCCCTTATTCTTTACTTCAATCGAAGTCAGATATTCGGAATCGATCGTATCAATCGTATCTTTCTGAATCAGGCTGTTTTTCGTGATATCAAACTTATCGCAGAATGTCTCCGTAAAGACATACACCTGTGCGTCATCTCCATAAACGCCATATTTTCCGCCGTTATCCGGCACACTGGAACCAAACTTAAACGTATATGTCTGTCCATCCGTTGTAGTAAACGTTACCGCCTGCTCCGGGATTTCCAGACCGTAATCTGAAAGAGAAGTATCTGCTGTCTGAATCTTCTGTGATGCCTTTACCGGGCTGATACTTCCGATCAAACTGTCTACCTGGTCCGAATCAACAGGAATCGATGCATCATCTGCAAACTTCCAGGAATCTCCCTCTTTTTTCAGATGAATCTTCGTTTGTTTCTTTCCGTCTGTAATTGCCCCCAACGTGATAGAAATCTCCGACACATTGTCTTTTTCAATATTGATCACTTCTACCGTGTTCGCTGCCGTATCCTTCGTCCCGTCTTCGTCCGACGTATCACTTTCACCCTTCGGGACAAAAACATACGCACAGACCATCGCTGCCAGCAAAAGAAGCAAACCAATCACCGTAAGTAACTGCTTTTTTCCTTTGCTCATCAGTTCTTCCTCCTTTTGATCCAGATAAACAATCCGCTTCCAAGAAGAATCAACGGAATGATCACTACAAGCAGAACCGTAAAGAAGATTCGGTCACTTTCCTGAATCTGTACACTTTCCTGCTGCAGACTTCTTGTCGGAATAGCCAGCGTCGTTGTCTCCTGTCCTGCCAGATACGACAAAGAATTCAACAGAACCGTACGGTTCCCAAATTGGTTCGTCTCCAAGAACGTCGAGGTTTCAAAACTAACCGAACCAAATACTACAATCTCCGTAGCATGCCCCGTTCCTTTCGTCTTTTCTGCATAAGAATCTTTTACAGAAAGAGCGACACTAAATGGTCCATTGATATCGCCGTCCTCTTTGTCCACGGTCTGCGATTTGATGTTCGTCTTTGCGTACGCACTGTCTGTCGTAGACATCATATTTTCTACCGTCAAAGTACTTCTTACATCACTCTGTACCGTCATACCCTTACAAATTGGAATAACGACCTTCTGTGTATCCGTAACGTCTTTTGTCAGATCGCTGTCTTCCATCGTCGGTGTCAGATACATCGGATACTGGGAAGAGTACGAACCTTTGGAATCAATAATATAACCGTCCGCTACATTGACACCATAATCCGAAAGAAGTTTGTAAAAATATGTCATTTTTTCCGTTGTCGTCGGATAGAGGAAAAACATGGCCTTTCCGCCTTCCTTCAAATAACTTGACAACACATTATACTCGGCTTCCGTAAAATCATACTGTGGTCCGTTGATCAAAAGAATATTGCAGTCATCCGGTACACTTTCTGCAGACTCTGTCGCAAGTTCTTTCATATCAATATTGGACTTATTCAGAACATCTTTAAATGTCGAGTCCAATTCCTGTTCGCTGTGACCGGACGTATAATAAAGAGTTGTTGCATTTGCGGATGTCACACTCTGGATTGCTGCTGTAATCTGTCCTTCTGCATCTAAAGTAGTAACTTTTTGTGACATTGTCTGATAATCCATCTCCGACACAAGCATATCCGACTGGCTTACCAGCTTACTCTTACCATTTGTCTCATTGACTACGATGATATCATTACTTTGAATCTCTTCGTCTGTATAAGTTTTGGAAAAATTTGGATAAACTACCGGGTCCTTTTTTACCACTTTAATGGTGCCAAGTCCATCGTAATTGTCCACTACTTTTTCAATCTGTGTCATTTCACTTCCATCCTGACACATATAATACAACGTAACTTTATCCTTAATCTTATCTACAAGATTTGTCGTGTCGCTGGTCAGTGTAAACATTTTCTGGCTGCTCAGGTCCACGGTAATATTCATTTTATTTACAACCAGATTCAAGCCTATAACAAGGATGATCACTATTACCATGATCAAAGTCTGGTAGCCGCCCATCTTAAACTTGCGGCTTTTAAAACTATTTTTTATGCCTTTCATGTTTCCTCCAATCCGAAGCGTCCTTAATTAAAACGTTTCTTTTTAATTCTTTGAATGGTAATAAATACAAACAAAAATGCGACACTGATATAGTAAACCAAAGCGCTTACATCAAAAATACCATACGTAAAATTCTGATAACGGTCTGTGATAGAAATCTGACTAAGTACATTACCAATCAAACCATCAAAACTCTCTGTCTTTAAAAGAAACAGAATAACCAAAGCAGCTTCTGCCAGCACACCAATAATTCCGGCCAGCCAGCCATTGTGAATCCAATAATACAGTCCTACGGAAAGAACCAGAATGAGGACAGCAAGGAACCAAAATACAAACGTATGTCCGGAAGGAAGTAAACCGGCAAGGCTTGTCATAAGATACGTAAAAATCATGATGACACCCGATGCTACTGCCGCGATCACCTGACTCTCTGTCAGTGAAGAGATAAACATACCAATCGCGATATACGCAGCTCCCAAAAGGAAGAAACCTAATATGCTTCCGTAGGCGATGGCAAAATCAACAGCCTCCGTACCCGTAGCCACCTGTTTTACAAGTCCGGATAAGATCAACGGATACAGGCATACAACAAGCATTGCAATGCCAAACAACGTGATCAGTGCCAGATATTTTCCGAGAATGATCTTTGTGATCGATACCGGAGACGTATACAGCAGCTGATCCGTCTTCTGGCGGTTTTCCTCAGCGATAATACGCATCGTAAGAACCGGCACCAAAAGCAGGATAAAGAACAATTCTACGCCACTGAATACCGGTGAAAAATCCGTATAACCATTCATCAGATTGTATACCATAAAATACAAACCAACCAAAATCAGAAAGAAGGCAATAAATACCCATCCGATCACAGAGGTAAAATAGGATTTTAACTCCTTTTTATAAACTGCAAGCATGTTATTGTTCCTCCTTTTCTTCCATCTGCTCTGCACGATCTTCTGTGTTTTCAACTTCTTTTTCTGCCACTTCTTTTTCCACAATTTCTTCGCGCTTTGCAAGTTTTTGTCTCATTTTTTTCTTTTCTTCTTTACTCATTTTTCCGCCATACTGCTTCGTACCCTCTCCGGTCAGACGAAGGAATACTTCTTCCAGAGTCGGCACTTTATGATTCAGTTCAAGGATCGGACATTTTGCGTCTGCCAATTTATAGAACAAGGCCTCGCGGATATCCTCCTCGATCGAAGTGGACAATTCCACCTGATAAACTTCTTTTGTATCCGTGCCAAGAATCCTCGACTCGATCACTTCTTCAAAGGAATCAATAATGCTCTTGATAAGATCTTTATTTCCTTTTATTGTCAATGTCAAGTCATTGGTCTGCGCGATATGATTGGAAATATTTTCCGGTTTATCATATAAGATCAACTGTCCCTGATTGATAATGATAATCTGGTTACATACCGCACTTACTTCCTGCATAATATGGGAACTCAGGAGAATCGTATGATTTTTACTCAGTTCCGTGATCAGGTTACGGATCTCTATGATCTGTTTCGGATCCAGTCCCACGGTAGGCTCATCCAGGATCAGGATCTCCGGATCTCCAAGCATTGCGCCGGCAAGTCCCACACGTTGTTTGTATCCTTTGGACAGATGCTTGATCAGTCGTTCCGATACATCCATGATCTTCGTGGATTTCATAACGTAACGAAGTTTTTTATCTTTTTCGGAAGCCTTCACCTTTTTCAGATCTGCCACAAAATTAAGATATTCTCTTACTTTCATATCCGGATATACAGGAGGCTGCTCCGGAAGATATCCGATGCACGCTTTTGCCTTTTCCGGGTCGTCATAGATATCATACCCATTTACTTTTACTGTTCCGCTTGTTGCAGATATATACCCGGTAATAATATTCATGGTCGTCGATTTACCTGCACCATTCGGTCCCAGGAAACCTACAATCTGCCCTTTGTCTACCGTAAAGCTCAAATTATCAACGACATTCCGGTCGCCGTACCGCTTTACCAAATTTGTTACTTCAATCAAAACCTTAACCTCCTTAAATCGGATTTATCATCACGCAGACTGTCCCCAGCCTGACTTTCTTATTGTACTATCTTTATGTTACCAAAATGTGAACGATTGCAAAACGTGCATCACTTTTTGCCCCACCGCCGCCTGCACGGCACAGCCAAGCAGAATCAAGACAAAAAAGCCCGCCGTGATCGCCGTTTTGTACTTTCTTTTCTTCTCCAGACATCCATAAAAAAAGATCACATACGCCGGCACCAAAAGAAACATATGCGGGATTCCCATTGCCACACAGCTGAAAAAGCCACGGACTCCCATGCTGTGGCAGAAAATAGTCATAAAAAATCCGGCCTTTGCCCCCTCCCAGACAACAAACGCCCGGAATACATTTTTGTTCCAGCGTGTATTGCCGGCTAAAAAAATGATAAACGCCACTTTTCCGCGCTTCCACAACGAATACAAAAAATTGGAAAGAAATGGGGATTCCTCCCGCATCCAGTTCTTGATATTCTGCCACAATTCCTCATACAGATCTGCTGCCGCATCGTTACACAAAAAATAAAGAATACCTCCACTAAAAAAACCGGTCAGAAAAAACAAAACTGCCTTTCTTTTCCGGTCTTTTATAAATTCAAACAACGCCATACGCCGCCTCCCTTTGCCTGTCCTTTATAATATCCTATGACAGGAAAAGGAAAATTAGTACCGTAATTACTTTCTCTGTTTTGTCTGATATGCCATTACTGCGGCAATTGTCTTCGAATCCGTGATCTTTCCTGAAAAAATCATATCATTAAGTTCTTCAAACGTATATCTGCGAATGTCCACAAATTCATCTTCATCCAGATGCTGTCGGCTCGGGATCAGATCTTTTGCCACATAAACCGCAATCTTTTCACTCGTATACGCAGCGGCTGTATGAACATCCACCAAATGTTCCAGGCTTCCTGCGCGGAATCCGGTCTCTTCCTCCAGCTCTCTTGCCGCACACACCGCAAAATCTTCCTCCACGCTGTCGCGTCCACCCGCCGGAATCTCGATCATAATATCATCAATCGCACCACGGTACTGCGTCACCGTAAGCACTTTTCCCTCGTCATCGATCGGAAGCACCGCCGAAGCCCCTTTGTGTTCGATGTGATCCCAGGAAACTTCATGTCCCGCCGGAGTCCGCAGCTTCAATTTATAAAAATCTATGATCGTACCATGATACACAAGATCTTTTCCTAAAATCTCAAATTTCTCCATAGTCTCTCCAATCCGGAGATATCGCTCTCCTATACTAATTCTGCCAATGCTGCCAGTACATCCAGCAGATAATCATAGTTTCGTTTTGCCGATGAGATGGAAAGTTTTTCCTTCACCGTATGAATGTCCTGAATCTCCGGCCCCATCGAAACAATGTCAAGATTTGGCAGTTTCTGCAGCAATATTCCGCATTCCAAACCTGCATGAATGCCCTCGACGCACGGACTTTCCTCAAAACGCTTTTCGTAGCAGGACGTCATCACTTCACGAAGCACGGAATCCTCTTTGTAATCCCAAGCCGGATATTCTCCACGCACAACGACTTCTGCCTTTGTCTCTCCGACAAAAATATGCGAAGCAAGCGCTTTGATCTGCGAGATCATGTGATCTTTGTAGGTTTCCTTCTGGCTTCGCACAGAGTAAGCCAGATGAATCTTTCCAAGTTCTGTCTTTACGATACCAAGATTCAGCGAACTTTCGACCATTCCCGGTACCTGCGCACTCATTACCTGCACTCCTGTGATCGTGAGGTTCAGATAATCCAAAAGCTGTTTTGTGAAAGCATTGGAAAATACTTCCATTTCTTTTTTCTCTCCCGAAACGATCTCGATTGAAAGATTCGGCTCTGCTGCCACAAATTCCTGACATAACTGCTCTTTTCTCTGCTGCAGACGATCGCACAGAGCAGACACATCTCCGGTACAGAGAATCGTCGCAGAAGTTTTTCCGGTAATGACATTATCCTTGTCTCCACCGGTTATTGTCTGCAGATAAATTTCTTCCTGCACTCCCTGCAGCAAGCGTCCCATAAGAATTGATGCATTGGCAGGGTGTTTGGCGATCTCGGTACCCGAATGCCCGCCGCAAAGTCCGGAAAGACATACTTCTACCGGCGTACCCTTTTGTTTTTCAAGCGTTCCTTCCAGAAAAACATCGACGCTGGCTCCTCCGGCACAGCTGACAAGAAGAACTCCTTCTTCTTCATTATCAATATTGATCAGATAATCGGCTTTCAGATCCGACGCATCCAATACCGACGCGCCTTCCATTCCGACTTCCTCATCCACCGTGATCACGGCTTCCAATGCCGGATGTGTCAGCGTATCATCTGCAAAAACAGCAAGAATGTAGGCCAGTGCAATTCCATCATCGCCGCCAAGTGTCGTTTTTTCCGCTTCCAGCCAGTCTCCGTGAATCTGAAGATTCAATCCTTCCGTTTCAAAATCATGGGAATCGTCTTCGCATACACAAACCATATCCATATGTCCCTGCATCATAACGGTCTTTCCGGAACGACAGTCCGCGGAAGCCGGTTTCCGGAAAATGACATTTCCGCATTCTTCCTGGCGATAGGCTATTCCGCGTTCTTTTGCAAACTGTACCAGATAATCGCTGATTTTCTCATTGTGGTAGGAACCTCTTGGTACCTTTGAAATTTCTTCAAAATAGTGAAAAATAGTTTTATAGTCAATCTGCTCTAACATATAGCCTCCTGATATTTTCTGAATCGTTTAAGAAACGATTCAGAGTTTTTAAACACTACTCGGATTCAATGAAGAAAAATCAATGTCTACTTCGTGCAAGCACGATGATTCATTGTTTTTCTTCATTAAATCCTGAATCGTTTCCTAGTTTTTAAAGCTGTGTATCGGTGCCGGTATTCTTCCCGGCCGGTTGACAAAGTCATCACAGCCAAATGTATTGACCGGCATAATCGGTGCATAACCAAGAAGGCCGCCAAATTCTGCCGTATCTCCGACTTTCTTGCCCTGTACCGGAATGACACGGACCGCTGTCGTTTTCTGGTTTACCATACCGATTGCCATCTCGTCGGCGATAATTCCGGCGATGGTCGTCTCTTTCGTATCTCCCGGAATTGCGATCATGTCAAGTCCTACGGAACATACACAGGTCATCGCTTCCAGTTTTTCCAATGTCAAGGCACCGTCATTGACGGCATCGATCATTCCCTGGTCTTCGCTAACCGGGATAAATGCACCGCTTAAGCCACCGACATACGAAGATGCCATAACACCGCCCTTTTTCACCTGGTCATTTAACATGGCAAGAGCAGCCGTCGTTCCCGGTGCGCCCGCACGCTCGAGTCCGAGTGCCTCAAAAATCTCCGCGATACTGTCACCGACTGCCGGAGTCGGAGCCAGAGACAGGTCAATGATACCAAATGGCACATTCAGACGTTTCGAAGCTTCATAAGCCACCAGCTGTCCGACACGGGTAATCTTAAATGCTGTCTTTTTGATCGTCTCACATACTTTTCCAAAATCTTTCTCTTTTACGCTCTCAAGCGCTTTTTTTACTACACCGGGACCACTGACACCGACATTGATGATTGCGTCACCTTCGGTAACACCGTGGAAAGCACCCGCCATAAATGGGTTATCATCCGGTGCATTACAAAATACAACCAGTTTGGCACAGCCAAGAGAATCCTGATCGGCGGTCAATTTTGCGGTGTCTTTTACAATTTTTCCCATCAAGCGAATGGCATCCATATCCAGTCCTGTCTTGGTAGAACCGACATTGACGGAACTGCACACGCGCTCGGTGCAGGCAAGTGCCTCCGGGATAGAGCGGATGAGATACTCATCGGCCTTCGTCATTTTCTTTGACACGAGTGCGGTATAACCGCCGATAAAGTTTACCCCTACCTTCTTTGCTGCGCGGTCAAGAGTTTTGGCGATCTGTACAAAGTCCTCCGGACTCTTGCAGGCCGATCCGCCGATCAACGCGGCCGGTGTAATGGAAATTCGTTTATTTACAATCGGAATACCATATTCCATGCTGATCTCTTCGCCGACTTTGACAAGATCTTTTGCCATTGACGTGATCTTATTGTAGATGTTATCGCATACTTTATTCAGGTCACTGTCAATGCAGTCCAACAGGCTGATACCCATGGTAATAGTACGCACGTCCAGATTTTCCTTTTCGATCATATCATTCGTTTCAATTACTTCATGTATATTAATCACAGTTTTTGTCCTCCTTAGATGCGGTGCATTTTGTCAAAAATTTCCTCTCGCTGTACGCGGATGATACAATGGATCTCTTCGCCCATTTTCTCAAGTTCTTCCGAAATTTCAGCAAAACTTTTTGTCGCATCTTCCATATTTACGATCATCATCATGTTAAAATACCCATCCACGATTGTCTGGGAAATGTCCAGGATGTTAATTGTCTTTTCTGAAAGATAAGTACATACTTTTGCAATAATTCCTACACTGTCTTTTCCTACTACCGTAATAATTGTCTTCTTCATAATAATCTCCATTTCTTATTGTAATCTATTAACCTTGCACCAAAATCGGTGGAGTGGGTTCATTTCTACACGCAACTTTCAATACAAAATCTTTTCCCGGCACCATACCTTCTTCCTGGGTTAATTCGTATTTTACCGTCTCATAGGCAAGTTCCGGATAATTGTTGTCCCTGCTCAGATGCCCCAGTAAAACATGATGCAGTTTATGCGCCATCAGCTGTTTCAAAAGCCTTCCGCAGGCATCGTTGGAAAGATGTCCTTTTTTGCCCAATATGCGCATTTTCAGCGAATATGGATAACTGCCGACTTGCAGCATATTGATATCGTGATTTGCCTCCAAAAGCATGCCGTCGCAATCCTGCAGATGGGAGATCGTATAATCCGTATATTCTCCCATATCGGTAGCCACGGCCAGTTTCTTTCCTTCCGCCCGCATCGTATATCCTACCGGATCGACGGCATCGTGGGAAATCGAAAACGGCGTCACTTCCATACCTGCGACATGTACGGACTCATCCGGCCGCACACAGTGAAACAGATCCGTGTCCACTTTTCCACATCTCCCGGTTTCCCGTATGTATTGTATCGTGCCCTCTGTTGCATAAATGGGTATCGCATATTTTCGTGCAATAGGGCCAAGCCCGCTGATATGATCGGCATGTTCGTGTGTGATGAAGATGGCTTCTACCTGATCAAGCGACAACTGCCTCTGTGCCAGCCCCTCTTCAATTCTTTTCTTACTGATTCCGGCATCCAGTAAAATACCGGTATTCTCTGCCGACGTTCCTGCGAAAATACTGTTTCCGCTGCTCCCGCTGGCGATGCTATACAATTCCATCCTGGTCTCTCCTATCGCGTTACTTTTCCCAATACAGATCTACTCGGTCTCCTTCATGAAGCGGCATCGTAAAATCAATGACATCGATTCCATTGAGACGGGAAACCATCCGTTTTCCTCCCGGTTTTGTCAGATCGATCGGATACACATCAAACAGATCTACAAATACCGGCTTTGCCTTCTCCGGCAAAAGTGTCGGTGTGCCATTGATCTCGACTTTGATCCTCGTCGGCGTTGTCTGCACAACGGGTACTTCTGCCACAGCCGGCTCTGGCTTTTCTTCCTGCAAAACCGTATTTTGCAAAGTTACCGGTTCTTCCTGTGTTACATGATTTTTGGTCATAAATGGCAGATCTGCAGCCCAGGAAGGCAATGGTTTCGGCGGAGCCAATAATGGATCCTCGGCCGGTTCCTCTGCTTCTTTCTGCGCCTCTTTTACAAGATCTTCCACTACGGCAGATACCGATGCCTTTTTCGGTGGTTTTGGCGGCCGCTTGATCTGCGGTACCGGTTTCACCTCATCGCCATCGGTCACCCGGTGGGTACACGTCGTATCTTCACCATTCAGCAAAATATCATCCCGTTCGGGTATGTTTTTATATTCAAACAATTCAGCGATCCGGCATGTCTCATCCACCGAAATCCGGTCGCCTTCACGAACCACATACCGGCCATCCTGCGGCTTTCCATTGACATACACTTTGACCGGATATTCCAGTTTCTCACCAAAAAAGAGAACGCTTATCTTCTTTTGGCACTCCTTGATGCGGCCAAGTGTCAAATGCGCCCCCTCGCCTTTTGTCGCAGGCTTGATACGCACCTGGTCTTCTTCCTGCAGCAGCTGGTTCAGATTCGTCTCTTTTCCATTTACTGCCACTTCTGCCGCTTCCCCAAGATATCCCTTGGCTTCGCGCTCTTCTCCATTGAGTTTATAATGCACGCTGTCCCCTCGGGAAGGAAACAGGCTGTCCTGCGCAAATCCGGCATGAATACAGGCATCCAACACCGTCGCTTTTCCATTATCGTATATTTTCACGCGTTCTTCATTTACTTTTACATAAATAAAACTGCTCTTCTGCTCATAATATCCCAGACAGATTCCAATCGGTGTCACAAGAGTGGAATCTTTTTTCACATCCGTTGCGCTAAAATCAATCTGCTGCAATACCTCGGCACCACGGATCGCCACTCGGTTTTCCGGCAGATTCAGCTTAACCGCCAGTTTTTCCGTAAAGCCCGGCATTTTTCCGCCTCCTCCGACGACAAACACCGCGCTGACCGGACTATTGCCATTTAATTCGATGATCTTCTGTGCGACGTTACTCACGATCGAATCTATCGCCTGCGCAGCCACTTCATGAATCTCTTCCTGAGAAACCTTGACTGTTTCACCCATGATATCTTTAAAAGTTACCATTTTTTTCCCGTCGGCGGCTTTTTTGGCTTTCTCAGCCGTCTCAAAATCAGTCAGATACCGCTTTGCGATTGCTTCCGTGATCTCGTCTCCTGCCAGCGGCATCATGCCAAAGGCAATGACGCTGCCTTCCTTAACGACAGAAATATCAGACGTACCGGCTCCTACATCGACCAATGCAATATTCAAAAGGCGGAACCGCTCCGGAATCGCCACATTGATCGCCGCAATCGGCTCCAATGTCAAACTTGCCACATGCAGTCCGGCATCCTCGACCGCCTGATACAATCCGTCTACGACTTCATCCGGCAAAAATGTTGCAATCATCTCCACACCGATGGACAATGCCATATGTTTTTCGATCATCTCCATCGGATATCCATTCAGATAATATTTTACCGGCGAATATCCGACGCAGTAAAAATGTTTGCCTTTATGGTCATTCTGCTGGCGAATGCGGTCATATGCCTTTTCTACCGCTATGCTGTCAAGTGAATGAATATGTTCTTGGGTCACCCGGGTCTCCGACTGCATTTCGTGTTCCACATACACCGTCTCTGTCTTCAGCACACGGCCGGCAGCCGCAATACTGACATTCGTCAGTTTCTGCCCGATTTCCACCTCCAGCTGCTTTTTCACACAGGCGATCTCATCTGCCACCGTGGCGATATCGTGAATCTGTCCATCGATCACGGCACGCGTCGTATGCTCCAGAGATTTTTGTGCCACAACAACAAAACGGTCCGTCCCGATACGATAACCAACGGTCCCAACAATACTTCTTGTACCAATATCCAAGCCAAATACATAATCTTCTCTGCTATTGTTCATAGTCATCCCTCATTCATTTCATACTGCCCGTGGATTTCTCCACTTCTTTCTAGTATATCACATCTATTCTCTATTTTCCACCATTACCTCGGCGGGTTCCATAAGCACTCATAATGCGTGCAATCTCTGCTTCCAGTTCTTCTTCACTGCCATCATTGTGGATCAGCCGGTCGCAATGCCGCTTCAAAAATGACGCAGAAACCTGCTTCTGCATAATGCTTTCCGCCCGTTTACGCGAATATCCGCGGGATTCCTGCAATCGTTTAAAACGCAGGGTATCCTCCGTCAATATTCCCCAGACCTCATTGCAGAGTTTATCCAGTCCGCTCTCATAAAGAATGGCACTCTCTACAAAAAACAGATTGTCCTCTCCGTATTTTGCTGCCTGCGTGGCAATCTCTTCCCACACGACAGGATGAATGATCTCATTGAGCATTCCCAGCTGTCTGTCATTAGCATATACAATTTTTCCCAGTCTTGTTCGGTTGATCGCACCGCTTTCATCGCAGATCTCCTTTCCAAAATGGGCCACAATTTTTTCATAGGCTTTCGTCCCCTGTTCCATCGCCTGATGTCCCAGTTCATCTGCCATACAGATACGCACTTTTTCATATTGTTTCAATATCGAAAGAACGGTTGATTTTCCACTGCCTACTCCTCCCGCCATTCCTATGATCATGGTCTTCCTCCTTCGTTACAGTCCGGTGCTGTTTCTATTTTGCCTCATACCAAGTCGTTCCCTGCTTCACATCGGCGATCAACGGCACTTTCAATGCTGCCGCATGAATCATTTCCTCATTCAGAATATGAGACACTTCCTCTATTTCCTCTATTTTTGTCTCTACCAAAAGTTCATCGTGAATCTGCAGGATCAGGCGCGACTGCATGTTTTCCTTCCGCAGTCTCGCATCCACGCGGTTCATCGCAATCTTTATAATATCTGCTGCCGTTCCCTGAATCGGTGAATTCATCGCAATACGCTCCCCAAACTGCCGCTGCATGAAATTCTTCGCAGACAATTCCGGGATCGGGCGGCGGCGGCCGTAAAGAGAAGTCACATACCCTTTACTTTTTCCCATTTCCACCAGCGAATCCATATACTCTTTCACTTTCGGATACGTTTCAAAATAATCCTTTATATACTGTTCCGCCTGTTTTTTCGTGATCCCGAGATCCCGCGACAGGCCGAAGCCACTGATTCCATACACAATTCCAAAGTTTACCGCTTTGGCATCTCTTCTCTGCATCGGAGTAACTTCGTCATATGGCACGTGAAATACGAGAGATGCCGTCGTCTGGTGTACATCCGCATTTTCCTTGTACGCCTCGATCAGTTTTTCATCACCCGACATATGTGCCAGCACACGAAGTTCGATCTGAGAATAATCGGCATCCAAAAACACACAGCCTTCCTTCGGAACAAATACTTTACGAATCTGTCTGCCAAGCTCCATTCGGATTGGAATATTTTGCAAATTCGGTTCCGTGCTGCTCAATCGCCCTGTCGCCGTGATCGTCTGATTAAAGGTCGTGCGGATCCGTCCATCCATATCTATGTAAACGGACAATCCGTCTGCATAGGTCGATTTTAATTTTGTCAGCTGGCGGTATTCCAGTATTTTTTCTACAATCGGGCTTTCAAATCGCAGTTTCTCCAGCACTTCTGCTGAAGTCGAATACCCGGTCTTCGTTTTCTTTCCATATGGCATCCGGAGTTTTTCAAACAAAATCACGCCAAGTTGTTTTGGCGAATTGATATTAAATTCTTCCCCGGCAAGATCATAGATTTCCTGCTCCAGCACGTCAATCCGCTCTCCCAGTTTTTCACTGTACTGACGCAAAGCTTCTCGTTTTACATAAATTCCCTCCTGCTCCATACGGTACAGCGTAAATACAAGGGGCATCTCAATCTCTTCAAATAACTCATACGACTTCATTGTCTTTAGTTTGCGGTGTAATGATTTATACGAAAGAAACGAAACAAGGGCACAGTAACAGGCATAATTTGTCACATCTTCCGGCTGCGCCTGCCACATCTGATACAATGTTTTCTTCCCAAACATCTGGGAATATGGTGGCATGACAAATTCCACATATTCCGTACTGATATCTTCTTCCTCAAATCCCTTCTGTACCGGATAAATGAGATAGGCTGCCACACTCGTATCAAAACATTTCTTTTCATCAAGTTCCGGCAATTCCGGCAATTGTTTTTTTAAGTCATTGGTAATAAATGTCACACCCGCCTCTTTGGCACGCTCCAGCTCGTCTTTTACCACCTGTTCTGACAGTTCGCCGCCTATAGCAAAGAACGATACCTTTTCTCCATCCGCAGTAATGGCACCGCCAAACAGACTTCCCTCTTCTTCCATAAATAACGTCATCTGGCCATTGGTCTGTCCGTCTTTGTCTGCCTTTTCCTTGCAAAGCAGCTTAAATGACAGCATCCCCTTTGCAATACAGTCATCCACGCAGCTGTGAAGCTGTGCAGCACGTTGGATCGTTTCAAATTTATCTTCCACTGCTGCATTGTTTTTTGTATCTTTTTCAAACCGGTTCATCAAGGACTTAAACTCCAAGACACTGATCTTTTCATATGCTTCCGGTGTAAACATCTCCTGCACTCTGCACTCTTCTAATTTTACCCCCAGCTTGCAGTCCGTTTTGATCGTTGCCAGTTTTTTACTGAGAAGAGCCAGTTTTGTATTGTTTTTTACGGCTTCTTTCGCACGGTTTGGTGTGATTTCTTCGACATGCGCGATGGCATTTTCAACTGTTCCAAATAATGTCAATATTTTTACCGCCGTTTTTTCGCCAACTCCCGGAACTCCCGGAATATTGTCAGAAGAATCCCCCATCAGTCCTTTGAGATCAATGATCTGCTCCGGTGTGACACCGTACTCTTCAATGACCTGTGGACGATTGTAATCCAAAACGGTTGTTTTTCCACCTTTGGTCTTCGGAATACGCACTTTGATCTTATCCGTCGCCAGCTGCAAAAGGTCGCGGTCCCCGGAAACCACCGAAACTTCCAGGCCCTGCGCTTCTCCGGTCTTTGCCATCGTTCCAAGGATATCATCAGCTTCAATCCCCGCCTGCTCTTTCATCTGAATGTTCATGGAAGAAAGGATTTCTTTTAATACCGGAATCTGTTCTCTGAGTTCTCCCGGCATCGGTTTTCTTGTTCCTTTGTACTCATCAAACATTTCATGACGGAATGTCGGTGCTTTGACATCAAACGCCACCAAAAGATGAGTCGGATTTTCCTCGTCCAAAATTTTCAGTAAAATATTCAAAAATCCATAGATGGCATTCGTATGCAGTCCTTCGCGGTTTGTCAGATCCGGCACCCCGTAAAAGGCACGGTTTACAATACTGTTTCCATCGATCAATACAAGCTTGTCCACAAAAATACGTCCTTTCTTCTTTCACTAACATAGGAAAGACGCGGGTACCCGAAAAAGCACCTCGCGCCTCTCCTCGTTCTTTCTTACTCTACCGAAATAAAGTAATAATAAACCGGCTGTCCACCGTTTTCAATCTCCACTTCAAGATCTTCCTCTTCTGCGCAGATCTTTTCTGCAATCTCTCTCGCCTGCTCTTCCGAACCATCCGCGCCATAATAAATAGTGATCAAGGCGCTGTCCGGTGTCTGCAGTTTATGAATCAGTTCCACGGTCGTCTCAACGATATCTTTTCCTACCGCTTCAATCGTCTTATCGCTGAGTCCCATGAAATCTCCCTCTGCGATCTCTTTACCATCGATCGTCGTATCACGGACTGCGTATGTCACCTGACCGGAACGAACCTCATCAAGTGCTTCCGTCATCGCACGCTCATTTTCCTCCGGCGAATTTCCGTCAATATACTGAATCATCGCCGTGATTCCCTGTGGAATGTTTTTCGTCGGAATTACAACGATATTTTTATCTTCCGTCAAACTCTTCGCCTGATTTGCCGCGAGAATAATATTGGAATTGTTTGGCAAGATGTAAATGGTGTCTGCATTTATCTGCTCAATTGCCTCTAATATGTCTTCCGTGCTCGGATTCATCGTCTGACCGCCCTCAATGATAACATCCACACCAAGTTCGGTAAAGATCTCGCTCAAACCGGTTCCTGCCGAAACACAGATAAAGCCTTCCGGTTTTCTCGGTTTATCCTGCGCACTCTCCATTTTCTTCAATTCTTCTTCCGCTGTTTTCGCAACGGCTTTTTCATTGGACATAATGACACGTTCATTATGCTCTTCACGCATATTATCAATCTTCATGCGCGTCAATTCTCCGTAGCTGAGTCCCTTCTGGATTGCAAGTCCGGGATCATTGGTATGCACATGAACTTTTACGAGATCTTCATCTGCCACGCAGACGATAGAATCTCCAATGTTTTCCAAGTACTGTTTGAACTCAATCTCATCTTCACTCGTAAACTCTGCTCCGTTGAGCATAACGATAAATTCCGTACAGTAACCGAATTTAATGTTCTCCGTCTCGATCCCTGTCGCACCGGCTCCTGTCGTCACCTGACCGCCGGCTGCTTTCTTAACCGGCTCGTAAGCAATCTCTTTTCCCAAAAGAGCATCCAGGATTCCTTCCATGATCGTTACCAGACCTTTTCCTCCGGAATCGACCACGCCGGCCTCTTTCAGCACCGGAAGCATCTCCGGCGTCCGGTCTAGGGTCTCATTCATTTCATGGATGACTTTTTCTAAAAACTCTGCGGGATCTTCGCTCTTTGGTGCCAGCTGCACTGCTTTTTCCGCGCCTGCCTTGGCAACCGTAAGGATCGTACCTTCTTTTGGTTTCATTACTGCTTTGTACGCAGAGTCTACCGCTTTTTCAAAGGCTTTCCCAAGCACATACACATCGGCCTCTTCCACCTCGCGCAGTACACGGGTAAAACCACGGAACAACTGGGAAAGAATAACACCCGAATTTCCGCGTGCGCCACGAAGAGATCCACTTGAAATCGCCTTACAGATAGTCTCCATCGAAGGCTCTTCCAAGGCTGCCACTTCATCTGCGGCAGACATAATCGTCATCGTCATATTGGTTCCGGTATCGCCATCGGGCACCGGAAAGACATTTAATTCATTAATATATTCTTTTTTTGCCTGAAGTGCCGCAGCTCCGGCGAGAAAACATTTCCTCACCAGGGCAGCGTCAATCTTTTTTACGCTCACTCTCTTTGACCTCCAAATATCAACACTAGTATCCTCTCATCCATCAGTCAACCACTTTGACATCTTCTACGCGCACAATGATCTTGCCTACTTCCATTCCGGTAAATTCTTCGACTTTATATTTGACACTTTCTACCAGATTTTCTGCAACGGTCATGATGCTCACACCATAAGCTACGATGATGCGAAGTTCGATATAGAGTTTATTGTCCTTTACATTCACATATACACCATGACGAATGCTGTCTTTCTTCAATAATTTGACAATACCATCTTTCATATTTACAGAGGCCATACCGACTACTCCGGCACATTCCACTGCGGCAGAACCGGCGTATTTTGCCAGTACATCTTCATCTACGAGAATTTTTCCCATCTCGTTATCAAGTTCACCCTTCATATTGACCCTCCATTCACTCAAAATATAGTTATTTTTATTGTACACCAAAACGTGAAAAAAATCAATTCTTTCCCGATTCTTTTCACGTTTTTTGAGAAAAAGAATAGAATAGTAGTAACTTCTCCTTTGTGCAGGACAGGCGATCATGAAAAAATTACTCGGTTTTATCCTATTCTGGATCGGCATCGGCATGGCAGTCATGCTCTTTATCACAAATGGCTTTCTCGCCATCTGTATTATACTGCTCTGCCTGATCCTTGGTTACAATCTCTTTACTTCCTGCTGAAATTGTTTCCGGACGTCAAAAAAGCCAACCACTGTCTCCAGTCATTGGCTCTCTTATTCTAAGTATAGAGTGGACTATGCTCTTTCCACTTTTCCTGAACGAAGGCAGGAAGTACAAACGTACATCTTCTTCGTTCCACCATTCACCTTAACTCTAACCGATTTCAAATTAGATTTCCACATTTTGTTGCTTCTTCTATGAGAATGGCTGACAGCGTTACCGAAATGTACACTCTTATCACAAACTGCACACTTTGCCATGAAAAGCACCTCCTTCTATAAAATCTTATGTCAAAACCTTATTTTTTGTTTCACACACAACACGACTATTTTATCAAATCTTTTGATAGAATGCAAGAAAAAAATTCAAATTTTTTGATTTTTTTTCGTTATTCGCATTTTATTCTCCGTCTTTTTCGTCTTTCTCGTTCTTTTTAGAGAATTTTTCCACAAATTCCGGAACCATATCCAGCAATTTTGTAATACCATCCTGATTCTTTACATTGACAAGACGGGAAGTTCCATCTTTGATCACAAGTACGGCACTTGGCTGGATCTTTCCACCCATTCCACCGCCGCCGTTATTCTTTTTCGCACTATCGTCAGAAAATGCGCCGGCTGCGACACCAAAACTCACATCGACAAGTGGAAGTACGATCGTACCATCCTCAAAACGCACCGCATCTCCGATGACAGTCTTTGTCGTAATAAAATTGTCCATCCCTTTAAACAGAGATTCTACCGTATTGTTAAAACTGTTGTCACTCATTTTCATTTCCTCACTTTCCGAATACTTGATCGATCCATCGTTTGATATCCGGATCCAGATATCCGCGGATCACGAGACGCACCATATAGATCAGCCGCGCCTTTCCCTTTACATAACCATCTGCTTGAAACCGCTTTTCCTCAAATTCAGGGCAGATCCGGAGTCCCTCCGTATAAGCCGGAGGTACCATGCTCACAATTCCTAAGACCCAGCCTGTCGTACAGGGATCGCCTGTCCCAAATACAACCTTGCCGTCGATTTTCTCCGGTGCCATATACCGAAGCAGCGCAAACAGTTCTTTTTTTACTGTCCGGATCCCGCGTTTGTTTGCCGGATCCTTTATAAACGTAATTATACTTGATATTTTGTCAAATGAAAAGCCTTTTTTCTTTCTTTTTTTCTTCTTTTTCTTTGGCGGATCCGTTCTGTCCCCGGATACCGGTTTCTCTGCCAATGGATTTGGCTTGACACGTTCATCCGAAAAATCGGTTGTCACAATAACACCTTCCTCCGGCTCTTCCTGCGGAGTTTCCTTCGTTTCTTCCTTCTTTTCCGCTGTTTTTTTCGTTCGCCGGAAAAATGCAGGAATTTTTTTGAGCCGGTCTAGCGGGATTCCGAAAATACGGATACGGATGCCGCTTTCCAGTGTCTCCTGAACGATATAAACGACACGCAGAAGCCAGCTGATCTGACACCGCACCCGAATCTCGTCTTTCGTTTCCACCGTAACTCGGTATCTCACCGGCACAAACAGCGCCGCACACAGAAGAAGCACGCAGAGTGCCAGCAGAACCAGTAAGATCATACCAATTGTTTTGAGTATGGCAACTACAACTGCCACTCTACATCACCTTCCTCCTATCTCGAAAAATCCTTCTTTTCAAATATCTGTTTCGGAGAAAACTCTTCCGATGCCGCATAGCCTTCGCATAAAATCTGCTCAACGACCGATACCGCCGCATCGTAATCCGAAGTCACGCCAATGACATAAAGTTCCTTCTGTCCATAATATTTGAAAAACAATTGATCGGTATTCATGATTTCAAAAAGATTTTTTTCATTTTCGGCAAGCGTAATAATATAAAAGCTCTTTTTCCATGGAAGTTTTTGGAAAATGCTTCGTTCTTCAATGATTTTTTTGCACTTTTTTTCCTGCTTTCGAACCTTTTCATCCATGTAAAGGTCTTTGTACCAAAAAATCATTTACTCCTCCATTCTGCCGCCTCATCCATCCACTCACGCAGTTCGATCATGGCCGCTTTCTTTTCTGCCTCATTCTGGCATCCAAACAGATTTGTCCGGATATAAGTCTCGATCTCACCGGCATTGGTAAATTCTACCGGGAGTTTTTCGAGCACCTCTGCCATAACCGCTTTCTTCAGTGGCTTAGAAAGTGTCGATAAAAAGTCGGACAATTCTCCGGTGAGTTCTTTGATCTTCTCTGTTTCCACCGCAGCTTCGACCGTATCGCTCTCGCCAAAACGTTCCATATCAATAAACAAACTGTCGGATAATAAATTGGCAATTTTCGCAAATGCATCAAATTCCTCGCCTTTTCCGAGTTCCTCAATGATCTTCTTATGAGAGGCTTTGATCTCAAAAAGAACGGCTTCCAGATAACTGGATTTTTCCACATACGTTTCAATCTTTCCTTCCAGTTTTACAAGCCCTTCCTCGTTCAGACTTCCGTTTGCCACTTCCATCAAAATGCCGCGGCAGTGCTCATACAAAGCACTTTCTTCCCGCTTATGGCAATTGGCAAGACTAAGCGCATACATCGCATTTACTACCTTTTGCAGCTGATAATAAAAATCGGTCACATGAAGAATGTACTCTCCCGCTTTTTCCAATTCTTTACTCATCGTCTCAAACGATTCTTTTGTCAAACCTGCAAAATCCGTATTCTGCAATTCCTTCAAAAGGTCTGCAATGGCATCTTCTTCCGTCTCCGTACCGGCTTTCTGAATCATAGCAGCCGAACGTATCATATAGATAAAGTTATCCAGCGATGCCATATCGCCTCCGATATACAAACTTCCGGTGTCCTGAATTTTTCCCATCAGACGCTGTTTTGTCATGTGTACCGGAATCATTCCCATCAGCTGCTGAAGCCGTTCTTTGACGATACTCTGGTCTTTGTTTCCCACGAGAAATGCCATCAATTCTTTGACAAAAACATCTTCTTCTGTCGCAAAAACATCTTTCTGATAAGGTTCTTCCTCTTCAAAGTCAAATTTACGGTGTTTCAGCACATAATCATAACAGATCAGCTGATCTGTATAGGATGTATATTTTTCCATCACCTGTGTAATCTCGCCACGGATGCGGTCAATCCGCTCGATGCAGGTTTTCTGCGCCTCCGCATCTTCCTCGTACACATGTGGAATTTCCTTTCGCACCTCATCGTATCTGCGTTCTTCCTCTTCGGACAGATCGATGCCTTCCTGGCAGGTCTCCACCAGCATATAAGCCGAAAACACCAGTTCTATGGAGGCATAATTCAAATACGTATCTGCCAGATAATTGGCATAAATCGGGAGATTCTTGCGTGGTGCCACTCCCTTGTCCAGGTCTTTTATAATTTTTCGAATCTGATTCATCGTTTCCTCCTGTCATGCAGGCTTTCTGCCTACAGCACTAATACCCATCCCGTCAGCCAGCGCAGTCCGTTTTCCACAAATTCGAGGCTTACCGGCTGTCCGGACAATACCGGATAGAACAGTAAGAACAGCCCCACAGCCGCTGCCGCATATACATAAGCAAAAATGCGTTTCTTTTTATTGTCGCCGATAAAGCGATACAATGTGTATCCGATCATCAAGGTAATAAACGGCACACTTGGAAAATAATGGTAAGCAAATGTACATCTCGGCACGAGCATCCACGGTACGTACTGTACCAAATAAGCAAATACAAGGAACAATGCCGTCTTATCTGCTTTCTTCACTACAAGATAGATCATGTAAAGGAACGCAAAGATGCCTGCCCACCATACGAGCGGGTTACCGAATGCGCTGATTCCTTCGCGCATATCATTTGCCACCGTGTTGCAATAGTAAAATACCGGACGGATCATCGTCGGCCATTCATACCAGGTGGAAGAATACGGATGTGTCGCTTCCAGCTGGGAATGGTAACTGTACATCGATTTCTGATTATTGATCATCCGCGTAAACAGACCGTCTGTCGTTCCATCGTTAAACGGAATGTAAGAACACAGATAGATCAGTCCCGGAATCACGATAAAGAATATGACACAGGCACCGATTGTCTTAAGAAAATTACTCTTAAAGACATCTATAACATGCCGGTGCGCGATCGTTCCGGTACTTCCGCCCGGATTGTTGCACGCCCTGCGGTATTCCATATATCGGTAAAACATGATCGCCGCAAAGAATACAGCCAGTCCTGCTGCCGCATAAACTGCCGTCCATTTGCTGGCACAACCGAGTCCCATCATCAAACCGCTTAAGAAAAGCGGAATCAGGGTCTTTTTAAATTCTGTATCGTAAAAACTTGTCTGTGCATAGCGAAGCATAAAGTAAAACATTGCCATGATAAAAAACGTACCATATACGTCGATCGTGGCAATTCTTGTCTGCGTAAAGTGCATAAAATCAAAAGCAAACAACGTCGTAACCACGCCTGCCACCCATGTCTGATGGAAGAGTCTCTTTCCAAACAGATACAAAAACGGGAGCATTCCGATACCAAACAATGTACCGATGATACGCCATCCAAACGGATTCATTCCAAAAATACGGATTCCGAGGGAAATAAAGATTTTACCCAATGGTGGATGCGTATTTTCGTAATTGTACAAATCATGAATCATCTCATACGCCGTACGGGCATGATAAATCTCATCAAAATATGTTCCGCTGCGGAAGGTATGCGCATCGTCGTACTCATCCTGCTCATCAAAAAGTTCCGGATATTGGTCTTTATTGACCGGAACCACCAGATTTCCGTCCGCGTCTTTAAATACCATTTCTTTTAAGGTCACCAGATCTTCTACTGTCGTAAAGCGGATATAACGTGTCGTGACATTAAATGCTGTCGTCGCCTCCGAACCGCCGTCAGCGACAAGCTGCACATTGTTCCATTTGAATACATCGGAGACTTTCGCCGTTCCACCGCTCACATAATTGGTTCCATCGTTCGAAAGTTCCATATAAAGACTTCGGTTTTCATAACTTCCGGAAAACACTTCAAATTCTTTCAGGTTCTTCACTTCACCAAAATCAAGGACGATCTGCTGTCCTGCCTGCGTTCCTTCCCATCCGGTCTCCGGAGCGCTTGTCTTTCCGAGATCATGGAAAGCGAAAATACCATAAACAAGCATGATAGCAAATAAAATAATGTAATCCGTCTTTGTCATCTTTTCCATCACAACAGTTGGAATAATCTTCCATTCAAATCGTTTTTCCTGCTGTTTTTGTACGGTCTGTCGTTTCTTCTTCGATTTTCCACCCTCGTCTACATTCGCTTCCTGCACGATCTCACTCTTCTTAAAGATTGTGTAAAGGAGGTAACCAAAGAGGAACAATGTCAATACCGCAACTGCACCGATAATATAGCCGGTTGGGCCTGTCGTTCCAAGTTCTACCGCCGTATAATACACATGCGCGGTATTCATATAAACCACCAAGGTATAACCGATAAATCCGTAAAACAATTCTTTACATGGACGATAGATAAATGCGGCAAGCATCAAAGCAACTGCCGGGAACAGATATCTCTCATGCATACGTACGGAAAAGCAGAACATCACACTGATGACAACTGCCATACTGAGAAAATATTTGGACTTGTCATTTTTCATTTTGAAAAATACGACTGCACTGAGTACGACCGCTGCGATGATAGCAATGGTTCCCCATGTCTGTGCCGGAATAAACAAAAACTTTTCTGTCTGTTCATGCCAGTTTTTCCCCACGATCGCCCAGAAATTGTATGCGTTGACAGAACAGTATTCAAACATTCCCAGCGTACCGGTATATTTTTCCAACGACTTCTCCAGCCCAAACGGAAGTGCTACAAGCACCATAGCCGCCAAAGATGCCAGACCGCCGATCAGGTCACGGAGCATCTTTTTCGTATTGAAATCATGCAAAAATACCTGCTCAATGATCGAATAAATAATGATCGGAGCAAACATAACCATCTGCGGTTTTAGCAGCACACCGGCACAAAAGGCAAAGTATGCTAAAATTCTCTTTTCTTCCATAAACAGGTAACAGGTCAGAAGAACCATGCAGCACAATACGCCGTCTACCTGTCCCCAGACAGAACTGTCAATGACAACTGCCGGATTCAGCGCATAAAGTGTGGAAAGCATCAGAGACATTCCCTCGGAAAATCTCTTCTTTGCCATCACGTAAATAAGATACGCTGCTGCCAGATCAAAAAGCATCGGGAACAATTTGATCATAAAAAGTCCCGTGGTCGAATAATTGTCAATGTTAAACAAGTGGCGGATCGCCGCAACCAGCCAAAGCACCAGCATATATCCCGGTGGATAGTCCGTTACATCACCCTCGTAAAAATGGGAAAGTCCTCCGGTAAATACCGTCTCCGACCAAGAGCGGAAACAGGTAATATCCACACTGTATCCTTCGTTCTTTACGGCAAGGATCGCTTTTACGATAAATGCCGCAACCAGAACAAGAATAATATTAAATTTCTGCTGCTTCATGGAATTCTTTGCGATCAGACGGCTTCCATCCACTTCTCCCTGAAACCACATCCAGTAAATCGCAAAAAATGCAAATACGGTTACTACCGCAATGGTTAAAATATCTTGATACATCTCTTACATCCTTTCCCCTTTGTTCGTTGTATCTCACTCAGGAACGTTTTACGTGCTCATGAGTAAATAAATGGTCGGAACAATATTCATAACTTCCTTCGCATTTTGAGCAATACCGGAACTCAAGCTGCGGAGAATCGATCTCTGTCCTTCCACAAATGGCACATTTATGTCTTGGCTGCCCTGCCTGCTGCGCCGTATTTTTGTAAATGACGCGGCGTTTTTTCGCCTGTTTCATACGCATTCCCAGATGTGGTTCTCTTGCAATCGCATAAAAGATCACAAAATCCAGAAGCGCTGCCACGATCAAAAGCATCCGCATATATCCACGATAATCTCCCGTCTGCGCATATTGCACAATCTCGACAACATTCAGCAAAATGTAAATATATCCCAGCCATTTTGCTTTGATCGGAATGAGGAAATACAATCGGAATACCGTATCCGGAAACAAAAACGCAAAGGCTAAAAACATGGACAAGTTCAGATCACTCAAATCAATCTGATTTGCAAGTCCAAATCCAATCTGCGGTGCCAGCGCCTGTCCATTCGCATGGCAAACGACAAAATAATAGCCAAATGTCATAATGAGAATCAACAAAATTCCGGTAAAATAAAAGGCATTAAATCGAAATCTTCCCCAGATCTGTTCTAACATATTGCCGATCCAATAATACACATACAGCATGATACCAAAGAATATCATATTGATCAGTGCTCCACCGGAACCAATGCTCACATACGGATAAAAAAGAAATGTTACGATTCTCCACACTTGTCCATGCAGGATGGCATAAACATTGAGGCTCAGATACATCTCATAAAATCCCGGAACCACCAATCCGATCACACTTCCAATAATGCTTACGATAACCATGTAACGCATCAAATTCGGGATTGCATATCGCCCTAATTTGCGCTCTACCTTATCAAACCATTTCATAAATATTTAAAACCTCGCTTTTAAAATAAGTTTTTCTTCTTAAAGAAGAATACTAAAACTACGGTTACGATCAACGTAATCGCAGTCACAATATAAAATCCATAAGGGTTGTCCCCCAATGGAATATGCTGAAAGTTCATTCCGTAAAAGCTGGCGATCATCGTAGGGATGGAAAGTACGATCGTCACGGTTGACAAAAATTTCATAACCACATTGAGGTTATTGGAAATAACCGACGCAAAGGCATCCATTGTTCCACTCAAAATATCACTGTAAATTTTTGCCATCTCAATCGCCTGTTTGTTCTCGACGATAACGTCTTCCAGCAGATCTTCATCTTCCGGATATTTTTTGATTTTCTCCGTCCGGAGCAGTTTTTCCAGCACCGTTTCATTGGATCGCAGAGACGTTGTAAAATAAACCAGACTTTTTTCTAATTCCAAAAGTTCGATCAACTCTTTATTTCTCTGTGAAATATGCAGTTTTTCTTCGATCTGCTCGCTCTTGCGGTCGATGATACGCAGGTAGCGCAGATAAGAAGTCGCATTGCGGTACAGGATCTGAAATACAAATCGCGTCTTCTTAAACGTATAAAATTCCCGTTCACGGTTGTTCATAAATGCTTTTAATACCGGTGTCTCTTCCAGGCATACGGTCACAATCATCTTTTCTGTCGTATAAATACCAAGAGGAATCGTCACATACCTGTCTTTTTCGTCTAAGGAAGGGATGTCCACCAAAATCACAACATAATCGTTTTCTATCTCCACACGGGAGCGCTCTTCATCATCCAGGGGCGCACGCAGATCGTCAATATCAATTCCGGTCGTAGCCGACACGGTTTCGAGTTCTTCCATCGTCGGTTTCGTCAGTGCAACCCAGCATCCTTCCGTCACTTGATCCAATTCCTGCAGTCCGTCTTCGACTGTATTAAAAATTTGAAGCATGCTTCTTTCCTCCTATTCTCTGTAAATTGTAAACATAGATATTTTTATTATACTTTTTTGGGGAATCTTTGTCAAACTGTATTTGTTTTGTCATACGGTTCTCATTAGAAAATGAAACCAAAGTTTTCCAGCCGGGACCGCTTGCGCTTCGTGAACCCACGTAACAGTGCACGAGGGCAAACTACGCCCCCTGTGCACTGACGGTGTTCAAAATCCCTTACGGAAAATCTTTGATCTCATTTTCTAAATAGAACGGCAACAAAACAAATTACAAATTATATTGTCCTATCGACTATATGAATTGCTCATTCTGCCCATTCTATTTGGTAAAGTACAAAATCTGGTCTTCCTGCAAAGCCACTTGATCCAGGTTGTTTAACCGGACAAATTCTTCCCAGGTCGTCTCATGCGCCATCAATACTTCGCCCAGGCTTTGCTTGCCATCGGTGATGTACACTTTTTTCTCTTCTTCCTCGCTCGGAGCGTTTTCAGAAGAAACGACTTCTTTTTCTTCCGATGTTTCTGCCGGTTCTTCTGCCACTTTTTCCGGCTCATTTTCTGCGTTTTCGCTTTCGAAGACTTTCGCGCTGCTCTCTTCCTGTGACTGCAGCTGCGTTTCGGTCTCTGTCTCATCGGCAACTGCGGTGACCGGCAATGGTTCATCTTTTGGCACCGGCATACAGATCATTCCCCGGTGGGCGCGCACCATCGGAATACAGATTTCCTGCCCCACCTGAAGATTGTACACATCTACATACGGGTTGGCACGCAGCAGCATTGCCATCGGGATCCGATAATACCGGCTGAGCTGATACAGCGTGTCTCCCGGTTTTATCACATGTACCATTCCATTACAATATCTGCGATTCATGAAGTTTCCTCAATTCTATTTGCTTCTCTAACAGTATATTCATTTACCATTTTTAAGTTACTCGCGAATTTTGTTTACAAAACGCAAATTTTGTCGTATACTATAACTCAAAGCGCATTTTTTATAAAACACATTTAATAAGTAATAAATCACTTTCATAAAGATAGAGATATACGTTTCACATAATGGAGGTTAGTATGAACAGAGTAGGTATTGATATTGGCTCAACGACAGTCAAGATCGCGATTATCGACGAACAAAATAAAATTTTATTTTCTGCATATGAACGTCACTACGCAAATATTCAGGAAACGCTTCGCGGCATCATCGAGCGCGCGTATGAGCAGCTCGGCGATCAGGCGATTGCACCGATGATCACCGGTTCCGGCGGATTAACGATCTCCGAACACCTTAACATTCCTTTTGTTCAGGAAGTTGTCAGCGTAGCAACCGCATTAAAAGATTTCGCTCCACAGACCGATGTAGCGATCGAGCTCGGCGGAGAAGATGCTAAGATCATTTATTTTACCGGAGGAATCGAACAGCGAATGAATGGAATCTGTGCCGGTGGTACCGGTTCTTTCATCGACCAGATGGCAACGTTGTTAAAAACCGATGCTGCCGGGCTCAATGAATATGCCAAAAATTACCAGGCAATCTATCCGATTGCTTCCCGTTGTGGTGTATTTGCCAAAACGGACATTCAGCCGCTGATCAACGAAGGCGCCTCCAAACCGGACCTTGCCGCTTCCATTTTTCAGGCGGTAGTCAACCAGACGATCAGTGGACTTGCCTGCGGTAAACCAATCCGCGGAAATGTTGCTTTCTTAGGGGGACCGCTTCATTTTCTTACGGAATTAAAAGCCGCATTCATCCGCACTCTCGAGCTGACCGATGATGCGATCATTGCACCGGAACATTCTCATCTTTTTGCCGCAAGTGGTGCCGCGATGAATTCAAAAGGCGAAGGCGAGACAACATTAAAACAATTATTGGACAAATTAAGCAGCAAGATTCATATGGAATTTGAAGTGACCCGTATGGAACCATTGTTTGCTTCGGAAAAAGAATACGAAGACTTTACGGCACGCCACAACAATCATGCCGTGAAAAAGGGAAATCTTGCCGATTACGAAGGAAATGTCTTCCTCGGAATCGATGCCGGTTCCACGACGACCAAAGCTGCACTCGTCGGCGAAGACGGTGCTCTTCTCTATTCCTTCTACAGCAACAACCACGGAAATCCGCTCGGCACATCGATCCGCGCGATCCAGGAGATCTACTCCAAACTGCCGGATTCCGCACAGATCGCCTGGTCCTGTTCGACCGGTTACGGCGAGGCGCTCATCAAAGCTGCACTGATGCTGGACGAGGGTGAGGTAGAGACGATTTCCCATTATTACGCTGCCGCATTCTTCGATCCGGAAGTCGACTGTATTCTCGACATCGGCGGCCAGGATATGAAGTGCATCAAGATCAAAAACGGCACCGTAGACAGCGTACAGCTGAACGAGGCATGTTCCTCCGGCTGCGGTTCCTTCATCGAGACGTTCGCGCAGTCCCTGAACTACAGCGTGCAGGATTTCGCGCATGAGGCGCTGTTTGCAAAACACCCGATCGATCTTGGTACCCGCTGTACCGTATTTATGAATTCCAAGGTAAAACAGGCGCAGAAAGAGGGCGCATCCGTCGCCGATATTTCTGCCGGACTTGCCTGCTCCGTTATTAAAAACGCATTATATAAGGTAATTAAAGTTTCGGATGCCACCGAGCTGGGACGCCACATCGTCGTACAGGGCGGTACGTTCTACAACGACGCTGTTCTCCGAAGCTTTGAGCGGATCGCCAACTGCGAAGCCATCCGCCCGGACATCGCCGGCATCATGGGTGCGTTCGGTGCGGCACTGATCGCAAGAGAGCGCTACTCCGCCGATCAGGAGACCACGATGCTCTCCATTGAAAAGATCAACGAGCTGAAATATTCGACCACGATGGCAAACTGTAAGGGATGTACGAACAGCTGCCGTCTGACCATCAACAAATTCTCCGGCGGCCGTCAGTACATCAGCGGAAACCGCTGCGAGCGCGGTATCGGAAAAGAGAAAAACAAAGATCATATTCCGAACCTGTTCGAATACAAATACAAACGGATCTTCGGCTACCAGCCGCTGCCGCAGGATGAAGCGATCCGCGGAGAGGTCGGCATTCCGAGAGTCCTCAATATGTTTGAGAATTATCCGTTCTGGTACACCTTCTTTACGCGGCTGAAATACCGCGTGGTACTCTCTCCGACCTCGAGCCGCAAGATCTACGAGCTCGGTATTGAGTCGATTCCAAGTGAATCCGAGTGCTATCCGGCCAAACTGGCGCACGGCCATGTGACCTGGCTCTTACGCCACGGTGTGAAGTTCATCTTCTACCCGTGTATCCCGTACGAGCGCACCGAGTTCCCGGAAGCCATCAACCACTACAACTGCCCGATCGTTACCTCGTATGCGGAAAATATCAAAAACAACGTGGACGAGCTGCAGGACGATTCCATTACGTTCCGCAATCCGTTCCTTGCGTTTACGAGTGAAAAGGTGCTTGCCGATGGTCTTGTCAAAGAGTTCTCCGGTCTGCCGGAGGATGAAGTCCGTGCTGCTGTTCATGCCGGATGGGAAGAGCTTGGTGCTGCAAGACGCGATATGCAGAAAAAAGGCGAGGAAACGCTTCAGTATATGAAAGAACCCGGACGCAGAGGCATCGTGCTTGCCGGCCGTCCATACCACATCGATCCGGAAATCCATCACGGTATCCCGGATATGATCAACTCCTACGGACTGTGCGTGCTGACGGAGGACTCTGTTTCCCATCTGGCACCGCTCGAGCGTCCGCTCCGTGTCAATGACCAGTGGATGTACCACACCCGTCTGTATGCAGCTGCAAACTATGTAAAGACACGCGACGATCTTGACCTGATTCAGCTGAACTCGTTCGGCTGCGGTCTCGACGCCGTTACCACCGATGAGGTTTATGAGATTCTGACCAGAAGCGGCAAGATTTATACCTGCCTGAAGATCGATGAGGTCAACAACCTCGGCGCTACCAGAATCCGTGTCCGCTCTCTGCTCGCTGCCCTCCGTGCACATGACCGGAAACAGGCGGTACGCGAGATTCTTCCGTCCTCGATCCAGAAACCGGTCTTCACGAAAGAAATGCGGAAAGACTACACAATCCTCTGCCCGCAGATGTCACCGATCCACTTCTCGCTTCTGCAGCCGGCGTTCAACGCAGCCGGATACAATCTGGAAGTGCTTCCGAACGACAACAAAGAGGCGGTCGATGTCGGACTGAAATACGTCAACAACGATGCCTGCTATCCGTCTCTGATGGTAGTCGGACAGATTATGCAGGCGCTGCTCTCCGGCAAGTATGACCTGAACAAAGTGGCTGTCATCATGAGCCAGACCGGCGGCGGCTGCCGTGCTTCGAACTACATCGGATTTATCCGCCGTGCGCTGGAGAAGGCCGATATGACGCAGATTCCGGTCATCTCGATTAACTTGAGCGGTCTGGAGGAAAATCCGGGCTTCAAGATCACGCCGGATCTTGCGATTCGTCTCTGCTATGCAGCAGAATTCGGCGATATCATGATGAAATGTATTTACCGGATGCGTCCTTATGAGCAGAAAAAGGGCACGACAGACCGGATTCACAAGAAATGGGAGAAGATCTGTATTGATTTTGTTTCGGCAAAACATTTAAGCCATACCCGCTTTAAACAGATCTGCCGCACGATGATCCGCGACTTTGACCATATTCCGATTACGGATGAGAAGAAACCTCGCGTTGGTATTGTCGGCGAGATTCTCGTTAAGTTCCTTCCGGCGGCGAATAACCATCTGGCGGAGCTGCTCGAAAGTGAAGGTGCGGAGCCGGTTGTGCCGGATCTGATTGATTTCTTCTGCTACTGCTTCTACAATACGAATTTCAAGGTGGAGCACCTTGGCTTCAAGAAGAGTTCTTCGATGCTCGGAAATACGGGTATCAAGCTGATCAACTGGCTACGGAGTGCGGCTGTTGCAGAGTTCAAGAAGAGTGAGCATTTTGATCCGCCGGCTGACGTACGGGATCTGGCCAAATATGCTTCTCCGATCGTCTCCTGCGGCAACCAGACTGGTGAGGGATGGTTCCTGACCGGCGAGATGATGGAGC
>OLWA01000771.1_pt1 | contig 37803 bp, 8 predicted proteins | sample 1673251 | NCBI WGS metagenome assembly OLWA01 (sample SAMEA3178937, study PRJEB25190) | human gut metagenome | biome: human gut; feature: human-associated habitat; material: faeces | place: Austria | collected 2013 | reverse complement strand
CTTGTTCCCGCCACAAAGAGCCGCGACGTCGGATTTGACCGGTCCCTCATCGCTTCTTACGGGCAGGACGACCGCGTATGTTCCTACGCGAATCTGGAAGCCATCCTGGACGCAAAACCCGGTGTGAAGACCCAGGCCGCTCTTCTTACGGATAAGGAAGAAATCGGATCTTATGGAAATACGGGCATGGAATCTTCCTATTTCGTGAAATTTGTAATGAAACTCCTTGCGCTGCAGGGACAGGGAAGCCTTCTTGATTTCTATGAAACCATGGAAAACAGCGAGATGCTTTCCGCCGATGTGAATTCCTGTCTTGATCCCATGTTCCCGGAAGTTTCTGAAAAAGACAATGCGTCTTTCCTGGGATACGGGATTAACCTGACCAAGTACGGCGGTTCCCGCGGCAAGTCAGGCAGCAATGATGCCAATGCGGAATTTTTGCAGAAGGTCAGAAAAATCTTTAATGATGCCGGTGTATGCTGGCAAATCGGCGAACTGGGAAAGGTCGACCAGGGCGGCGGCGGAACAATTGCTTTCATGATGGCGAACTGGGGCGTGGAAGTGGTAGACTGCGGCACGTCCATGCTGTCCATGCACGCTCCCTGCGACCTGCTGTCCAAGGCGGACGCTTACGAAACGTACCTGGCGTACAAGGCATTCTTTGAAAGCAGGTAAGGAAAAGAGGGAATCATCGTCTCGAAAGGGGCGGTGATTTTTTCGTGGGAAATTCCGCTTATCTGTTTCATAAGAACTCCGTGTATCCCTTGCATGGAAAGAGAGTATTTCTGCTGTTGACTGCCGGCCGGTACTGCGTTAAGATATCTGACAAGACGATCATGGCAGGATGTTGCAGACACAGGAAGGACAGCAGTGCAGGAGGAATCGGAATGGATGAACATCAGTCCGGCGTAAAGCTGGAAGAAGCGTTGGAAGCAAAAAAAGAACTTGATGCAAAAGCGCAGAAAATACTTGAGGAGAAGGAAGCGGACTCCCGTATGAGGACATATACGGGACCGTTAGGCAGGGCGGTAGCCGTACTGCTGTGCGTGTGGACGGCATTCCAGCTGTATTTCACGACCATCGGAGCAATCAGTGCCGTCAATCTGCGGGCGATCCACTGTATCTTTCTTCTTGTTTTTACATTTTTATTATTTCCGACGTTTAAAAAAGAAACGCGGAAAAGAAAGCTTCCGCTCCTTTGGGACGTGGCGTTTATCCTTTGTTCCGCAGGCAGTCTCCTTTATCTCATTTTGAATTATACCCGTATCGCCCGGACGGGAGGACGTATTTCCGATATGGAGGCAGCCATTGCCTTAGTCGCGGTGGTTTGTGTTTTTGAAGCGGCCCGGCGGGCATCGGGAAATCTGGCGGTACTTGCGGGAATTTTTCTTGCGTATAATTGGTTCGGCGCGTACCTGCCCGGCTATCTCGGTCATAACGGTTTCACTTTGAAGCGCGTGCTGATTACCCAATTCTGGGGAACGCAGGGCATTCTCGGCACGGGCATCGGCGTTTCGGCGACTTATATATTTCTTTTTGTTGTTTTTGGCGCGTTTCTGAAATATTCGGGCTTTTCTAAATTCATTAATGATTTTTCGCTTACCCTTGTAGGAACGACTTCCGGCGGCCCCGCGAAGGTGGCGGTCATCGCGTCGGGCCTTATGGGGATGATTAACGGTTCCGCCATTGCCAATGTGGCGACGACAGGAACGATTACGATTCCGCTCATGAAACGGACAGGGTATAAAAGCGAATTTGCAGGCGCCGTAGAAGCGGTGGCCTCTACCGGCGGACAGTTTACGCCGCCGATTATGGGGGCGGTCGGTTTTGTCATGGCGGAGTTTTTAAACCTGTCCTACACCTATGTGGCACTGGCAGCTGTCACACCGGCATTGCTCTACTATATCGGCCTGCTTCTGGCGGTTCATTTTGAAGCGAAGCGGCTCGGACTTTCGGGAATCGCCAGGGAAAATATTCCCGATGCATTGTCGGTGATAAAAGAACAGGGACATCTTGTCCTTCCCCTGGTGAGCCTTATCGGGCTGATGTTTACGGGATTCACGCCGCTTTATGCAGCCGTTATTTCCATTTTTATCACTGTGGCGGCAAGCTGGCTCCGTAAAGAAACAAGAATGACAGGAGATAAGATTATTGCCGCTGTTATTGAGGGGGCGCGGAGCGCCGTTTCCGTAGGGGTGTGCTGCGTCATCATCGGCGTCATTATCGGTACAGTCACACTGACATCCATGGGACTGAACATGGGCTACCTTATTTTGTCTCTTCTGCAGGATAATAATGTATACCTTGCCGGTTTCCTTGTCATGATCATGTCCGCTATTCTGGGGATGGGCGTTCCCGGCGTTGCGGCGTATGTCATTGTCCAGGCGGTTGCTGTTCCTGTCCTTATCAAGGCGGGGGTGCTGCCGCTTATCGCCCACATGTTTTGCCTGATTTATGCCTGCCTTTCCAATATCACGCCGCCTGTGGCCATGTCAGCCTATGTGGCGTCTGGGATTGCCGGTTCTGATCAGACAAAGACGGGACTTATGGCGGTGCGTCTCGGGCTTATCGGTTTTATTATTCCTTTCTTTTTTTTGGATAATCCCGTTCTTCTCATCGGTGTCGATCCGGCGGCGGCCGCAGTGGAAACCCTTTGGGCTGCTTTCAGCGCGGCGGTGGGGACGTTTGCCCTCGTCGGCGCATTGGAAGGCTGGATTCTATGCAAGTGCGGATGGGCGGAACGGATTGTACTTTTCATTGCTTCGCCGCTTCTCCTTTTTCCCGGAACGATGACAGACTTTGCCGGATTTGCAGGGATTGCCGCGGTTATAGGATTCCAGTTCCTGCGGCGGAGAAAAGAAACTTGATTTCCCCTGACACAGGGGTATACTTATGATAATCATTTATTTTCTGCAGCATGGGAGGATGGAAAAATGAACATGAAGCATTTGAAAAAAGCGGCGGCAGTTTCACTGGCGGCTTTAGCCGCAGCAGGGATGATAGCAGGCTGTGGCGGAGAAAAGAAAGCATCGGCGCCGTCATCACAGCCGGCAGCGCAGACGGTGAAAATTAATTTTCCGACGGCCGGCGCGTCAGGTGCCCTGTATGCGGTGGGGGCGGCAATCACCAATATGTGGAACAATAACGTTCCCGGTGTGCAGGCAGCGAGCCAGGCTTCCGCAGGCGGAATTGCCAACCTGAATATGGTCTCCGACGGCGAAGCGCAGGTGTCCATCGCTATTTCCAGCAATGTGTACCAATGTCTCAACGGGACGGACAGTTTCAAAGATCATCCTTATAAAGATTTGAAAGTGATTGCCGGTCTTTACATGAATCCGAACCAGGTGGTGGTCACTGCCAAGTCGGGCATTCAGACTTTGGCTGATGTAAAAGGAAAGCATTTTGCCGTGGCATCGGCAGGCTCTTCCGTATATAACGAAAGTAATGCCCACTTCACCGCGGCGGGACTGAAATTTCCTGATGACATCCAGGCGGAGTACATTACCTTTACCGATGCTGCCGATATGCTCCAAAACGGCTCCATTGACGGTGCGTGGATCATGAGCGGCGCTCCTGCTTCCGCCGTCACCCAGGCTTTGACCGGCGGCGCGCACCTGGTAGATATTGATGATCAGCTCGTGAAAGAACTGAAAGCGAAGTATCCCTGGTATGCAAGTTATACTATCAAGGCGGGGATCTATCCGAATCAGGACAGAGACGTCCATACCACGGCGGTTAAAATGGTTATGTTCACCCGCGGGGATATGCCGGAAGATGTGGTGTATAATCTGACGAAAGCTTTCTGGGAACATATCGATGAAATGGGGCAGGCACAGAAGAATCTGAAAGGCCTCAAGCCGGAAGATGCGGTGAAAGATATCGCAGGTGTGCCGCTCCATCCCGGCGCTGAAAGATACTATAGGGAAATCGGCGTATTGAAATAAGGAATAGAAAGAAAACATCGTCTTTAGAGGGGCGGTGTTTTTCTTTTGGGAATGTCCGGTGAGCATGTACCGGCAGCGAGCATTCTCATTATGACACTTTCCGTTCCCCATTGTTAGTGACGCGCTTTCCCAAAATCGTCATTCTGAACGGGGGCAAGAATGCTTTGTGGGAAGGATGGAAAACGGGATAGTGGCACAGGGTGAAGAATCTGTTACACTGATGACGTCTTACCGATTTCCTCACCACGGTAACAGATCCTTCGCTCATGCTCAGGATGACGATTAGCGTTTCCTGTCATCATGACGCTTAACGTTTTTCATCATAGTGATGCTTAATGTTTACCGTCATTATGACGACTTCCATACCCCGGTCATTCAGAGCGGACACAGGAATGCTTTATGGGAATAAGGGAAAAGAGTTATGTGACGAGGAGCGATGAATCTATTACGCTGGTGACATCTTACTGGCTTTCCTTGTCACGGGTACAAATCCTTTACATTCATTCAGGATGACGATTAGCGTTTCCTATCATTATGACGCTTAACGTTTTCCATCATAGTGATGCTTAATGTTTACCGCCATTATGACGACTTCCGTACTCCGTCATTCAGAGCGGACACAGGAATGCTTTGTGGGAATAAGGGAAGGCAGCAATATGACACAAAGCGAAGAATCTGTTACCTTGATGACGTTTTACCGTTTTCCTCACCGTGGCAGCCGATTCTTCGCTAATATGCATAATGACGCCTTCTGCCCTGTCAGTCCTGTGACTGCTGCCTTTTGCTGAAGAAAGAGGGTCGCTCAAATTTAAAATATTTTCCCCAAGACTATTGACAAGAAAATCTCTATTCGCTAAAATAATCACAATATTTAAAAGTGCTGACGGAAAAAAGTAAATTTCCTTTCCCGGCGCAGAGAACCGATGGATGGTGAAAATCGGTGCGGGCAGGAAGTCGAAGTTCTTTCCTGAACTGCTTTGCTGAAATAACAGTAGGCATTGCCGGAGTGGCTCACGTTAAGCAGCTGAGAGTTGATCTGATGAAGTAGGGTGGTACCACGGAATATCCGTCCCTTGGGTGCCGCCTTTTTTGTTTTTCATCAGGTAAACAGGGTGGTACCGCGATGAGTCCCGTCGTCCCTTGCAATTGGCAGGGGACATTTTTTATAGGATAGAAGTGCAGTAGAAAGAGAGGGCTCTCAAATGAAAAAATGGATGAAAATTACGGCAGCGGCAGTGGCGGCAACAGCTTTACTCTATGGCTGCGGAGGAAACAGTGGCGGAGAGAAGAAGACGACTAACGGGAAGAAACAGATTGCTGTGGTGCAGGTGATGCAGCATGGTTCTCTTGATGCGGCCAATCAAGGATTCCTTGACGGCTTGAAGGAAAGGGGCTACGGAGCGGACAAAATTTCAGTAGACCAGCAAAATGCCCAAGGAGACCAGTCAAATTTAAAGACCATTGCGTCCCGTTTCAAGTCCAATCGTCCTGATCTTATCTGCGCGATTTCCACACCTGCCGCACAGGCGGTAGCCAATGAAATTCATGACCTGCCCATTATCGGATGCGCCATTACCGATTTTGAAACGGCAAAGCTGGTGAAATCAAACAGTAAACCTGAAACAAACGTAACCGGCGTCAATGACCGAGGTCCCGTGGAGAAGCAGGTGGATATGGGGCTTAAGTTTCTTCCTGCGGCAAAACGTCTCGGACTGATTTATTCCTCCAGCGAAGTGAACAGCCAAATCCAGGCAGACCAGGCGAAAGCCCATGCGGCATCCCTCGGCCTTACTGTGGTGGAGCGGACCGTTTCCTCCGTCAATGATATCCAGCAGGCGGCGGAATCCATGGTGGGACAGGTAGATTTCATCTATGTTCCCACGGATAACGTGATTGCTTCTTCCATTCCCACTTTGGTCAAGGTGACGGATCCCGCGAAGATCCCTGTATTCGTAGGTGCGGACAGCATGGCGAAAGACGGTGCGCTCGGTTCGCTCTCCGTGGATTTCTACAAGTCTGGTGTACAGGCAGGACATATGGCGGCGGATGTGCTTGACGGGAAAATCAAAACACAGGACACTGCCGTAGAGGATCCTGAAGTGCTGGAAGTCATTATCAATAAGAAATCGGCAGAAACTTTGGGACTTGCGATTCCTGAAGAATATAAGAATGCGAAGATGGTGGGATAAAGCAAAAGCGGGACGGGAAAATAAAAAGCAGATACGATATGTGGAATAGTCAATCGGGCATAAAGCATTTCCTGTCCCATGTCACAAAGATTTGGTATTTCAAAAAATTTTACAGACCGGTGATTAAAAGAGAGTTGTGAATGATTTCTCATTCCTACAGCTCTTTTTTGATGAATGTATGACAGTGGGAATAAGGAATTGAAACCGAAGAATACAGCTTGGTTTTCAAAATCGGGAATTTTATGTTCTGTTATAAACAGCACATTCAAGTACAATGGCGGTGTTGTATAAAACTTGATTTTGATTACAGATCCCTAATATTAAGGAACAAATAAATTATTTATTGTGATCAAGTGATAGAAGTATTAGTCATATATTGTAAAAAATATGGCATAGTGATATCATAAAAGTGGGTATTCTTAAAGCAAATGGGTTTAAGCATTAAGAATTTAACCTTTATATCCTGCATGCAGGAATCACACAAAATTATATAAGGAAAGCAGTCGTGGGGAATCCGGTTAGAATCCGGAACTGTCCCGCAACTGTAGAGGGAGTTTTGCGGCTGCAAGCCTTTCACAGAGGAGCCGCAGGATAAGGAACTGAGTCAGAGTGCCACCTGCTTTCTATGAGATTGGCGTAACTTGCGAGGTATAAGTTAATGCATAGGAAGCTGGTGCTGTATTTTTAATATGGCAGAAGTCTTCTATGTATCTTTTTTATGCCTCGTTTTATAAATTTGTGGTATGAGCGTACCATAAGTTAAAAATTAAAAATAAATTTTTTGTGTGCGGGGAAATGCCGCGGAAGCGGTGCATATCTTTTTTATATTTTTTAGTTATGAGGAGAATCAGGATGAAGAAGACATTGGTAATGGCGGCTGCAGCAGTTTTAACCGGAAGCATGGCATACCCTTCGCTGGCAGAGGAGTATGTTTTTGAGATGGCGCCCGTTGTTGTCACAGCGAATCGCATGAATGAAAATTTGGTGGATGCCAGGGCCGATATCAGTGTAGTTACGAGCCGGCAGATTGAAAAACTCCATCTGAATACCGTGGAAGATGCGCTGCGTACAGTTCCGGGGACACAGTATCTGAATTATGGCGGAAATGGATTGAATGCCAATTTAAGCGGGATCCGGATTAATGGAAGCAAGGATATTATACTGCTTGTGGACGGCGTACGTGTAACCGATTTCAACGGCGCGAATAATTCAGGGTATATGTATTCTTCTCTGCTGAATAATATGGACAATGTCGAACGTATCGAAGTGCTGCGCGGCAGTGCCGGCGCGTTGTATGGAAGTGGCGCCAAAGGCGGTGTGATCAATATCATCACCAAGAATCCCGGGGAAAAGAAAACGACCGTGGATATAGCCAGAGGAACCGGCGGACGGGAAATATATAAGCTGACCACTATGGGGAGAGTAGGGAAGTTTTCCTACATGGCCTATTATGACAAACTGCTGATAGGTGATACCAAATCCGGTGACGGAAGGCTATGGCCCGGGCACACCCATACCTTATCGGACGGAGTGAAATTTGCTTATGATTTTACTGATAAACATTCTCTTTCCTTAAGTTATGACAAAATGAAGTCAAGATATAGAGGATATGATTTTGTGTATTCAAACCGGTATCATGGCGATTATAAGTCCGATATGCTGACTCTGCAGGATAAGATATCCATCGGGAAGCATTGGGATAACCAGTTTACTTACCGCCGGAATAAAGTAAAGACAAATTATTTTCAGGATTATGACATGAATGCGCAGTCCAATTGGGGGATAAGCAGCGACTATACTTATGACATCATCGGCGAGCAGGTGAGCTTCCATGATGAATGGAACCGACTGACTTTTGGTGTGGATTATTCAAAGGGAAGGGACAATGTTCTTCGGGCGGCAGGATTTGACGTAAATGGGAATCCGGTCAAAACGAACCACTGGTATGAAAATTATTCTTTTTATATACAGGAAGATTGGAATTTCCTGCCCCGGTGGTCTCTTTCCGGAGGCCTGCGGCATGACCGCCCTGAGACAGATCAATACACTGCCGATTTTTCCAATCATACATCCAAAAGCTATCGTTTGAGCTATGAAATTACACCTAAGGATACAGTGTATGCGGGACGCAATGATTTCTACATTCTGCCGGGGCTTGATGTTCTTTATATTCCCCAGTATGGAAATGCCAAGGTCAGACCTGCTTATGGATATACGGATACCGTCGGCTACAGCCATGTATTCAGCGATAAGACCATGTTTACCTTTAACTGGTTCAGAACAAAAGATGAACAATCTATCGGATATGATACTTCATCAAAAAAATATAAAAACTTTAATCAGGGTGTTTCAAGAGGATGGAATGCCCAGCTGATTTCGCAGATCGGGAGTAAATGGAGCGCCAATGTAGGATGGGCGCATTTGTACTCCAATGTTCCCGGGGATAATTTTTCTCTCGGATATTCGCCGAAAGATAAACTTACTTTTGACATGATCTATCACAATAAGAAGTTCACCGGAGGTCTGGACGGATTCTATTTTATCCGGAGAAAGAACCCGGTAAACAGTGATTTGAAAGGGTGGCCGAACGATAAATACGGAATTTATAATTTGAGCTTTAATTATGAACCGAGAAAAGATTTTAATTTTTATCTGAAAATCAATAATATTTTCGATAAACTTTGGGCGGAGCATACAGATGTCATATGGAGCGACCATACGCCGGGAACATGGTATTCCATGCCGGGGCGCACATGGCTGTTCGGCGTGAAGATGGAAGTGTAAGGCATAGATCGTTGTAGTGGAGAAAAGGCGGGATAATGATGAAATATGTGTATGGCAGAAAAAAGTGGCTGGCAGCCGGTATAGCAGCATTGCTTATCAGCGGCACCGGAGCAGTTTCGGATGTGCTGGCGGCGCCGGTTTATACTTCCGGTATCACGACCAAGGCAAAAAAAGATAAGGCAACTTTCGGAAGTGCCTATAAAGTGGAAAACGGTGTTAATAAGTATAACTTGGAAGACGGATCAAAAATCAGTATCCACGGCACTTATCACGCTGAGGGTATTACGCCGGGGAAAGGAACGACATCCGTTGTCACCGTGGGTGACGGGACAGGAACGCTGTCCATTGATACTTCCAGCAGCGAAGCAGGAAATTCGCAGGGGGCGGGGATTCTCGCATCTGACGGGAGCCGGCTGACCATAAACGGGAACCTGCAGATTAAGACTTACGGAGGCAGCTGTTTTGCCGACGGTATTTACATGATGCGTGCCGGCACCGGTACGGGGGCCAAAGCGAACATTACTGTCAACGGCAACGTATATATAGGGGATCCGGCAGCCGTTGGAGAACCTCCGGATTCCTCTTCCCAGGACGCGAAATGGGGAGTCAATGCGGCGGAAATACATGGCGGTTACGGGCCGGACGGCCATGTTCCGGGATGGGCGGATGAATATACCGGTGCCCGCTGGCAACCTACGGGGGTCGATGTGGATATGTCGGACGGCAGCTCCATTGATCTCAACGGCGATGTGTACTTGGCTGTCCGCGGCTCCGCAATGAAGACGGATCCTTATTACAAGTCTGCCGGCATGGATGACTATGATATCGCTGTTATTAACGCCAATAAAGGGAATGTGACCATAGTGACGCCGACAAGCGATAAAGAGAGTTTTTATGCCCTTGCCAGTTACGGTGGCACTATCAATGTGAATATGGCAGGAGCGGATGCGGCTTCCCATAAAGTGAATATCAAGGGGAATATCATTGCCATGCGGGATGATAAAGACCACAACGGACAGCCTTACTTTTTCCAGAATGGCCGTATCAATCTGGCTTTGGCAAACAGTGATTCCCAATGGATCGGTGTGGTGGACAACAGCGGATCTGATCAGGCAGGAGAAGTAAATCTCTGGCTGCAGAACGGAGCCGTATGGAAACACAGATCTCCATCGCGGACCAATGGGCTTCAGGTAGAAAAAATGCCCCAACCGAGCGTATTCCACTATGGGAAATATGACGGAGTATCCCATGTGAACCAGTTGGTGGGCGGAAACTCCGCCGATAAGGCAGGCATCATTTATCCTGAAGAAGTATCGGAAATCCACGTGACGAATTATAGCGGACATGTCAAAGTTATTTATACTCACGAGGGAGATGGCGGTACGACCGCATCTTACCGCGGAGGCGATTTCCGGATAAAGAAAGCAGCTGCCGGTTCGGGAATTGTTGTATCCACTAATAACGCAGGTATTGATATGAATAATGATGATGCTGTATGGAAAGCATTGAACGCGGTGGCGGGGAAGATATATTATGAGGGATCCGTGGACGGCGAGAGTAATCTGGCGGGTAAGGCAGAAATCGCGGAAGGGCTGACCGCGTCATCAGCATCTGCCAAATTAGCGGATATGAAGTATAAGAAAGACAACCACGGGCAGGGATATGTAGAAAAAGGATCAGCACCGAACCCGAATCCGAATCCAAACCCGAATCCGAACCCGAATCCGAACCCGAATCCGAATCCGAACCCGAATCCGAACCCGAATCCACCGACACCGCCGGTTCCACCGATTGTCCATGGGGATAATGAGACGGCGCTGATGAAAGGTGGACGCAGCGTGCTGACTGATTCCGCTTTGGAGTGGAGAGATAACGCCATGCAGGGGATGCTTCGTTTGGACATGCTCCGCTATCGAAGCGGCATGGAGGGTGCATGGGGAAGAGCTTATGGCGGCAGATGGAAATATGACGGAAACGGTATCGGAATAAAAGAAAACTATTGGGCAGGCGAAGCCGGGTACGACCGCCGTTACCCCAGTAACTGGCGTGCAGGTATATCTCTGGATTACAGAGATGGAAAGGGCAAGTATGATTTTGGCGGAAGAGGCGACAGCAAACTGTATGCCCTGTCGCTCTACGGCTCGAAAGATCTTGCCCGGGGCGCCTTTGTGGATATGATCGTCAAAGGGGGTTATATAAAGAATAAGTTTACCCTGTATGACAGAGGAAGAAATCAGTTTACGGGATCATCTACCGCCAGAGGTTACAGTGTGGCAGGGAGATATGGAAAGCGCTTCGGAACGGGAGATTTCTACTGGCAGCCGCAGATCCAGTTCACCTGGGCGCATTTGGAACCTGATGAATGCGATGTTTCCAATAAAAGCGCCGTGATGACTGTGAAGGGGCAGTCTTTTGACAGTTATGTGGCGAGGGCAGGTATTGAAGCAGGACGTATCGGTTCTTTCGGCGATCTGTATGTAAGAGCGGGCATTGCCCATGAATTCGGCGGCAGAATTAAAGCGTCCTATTCCGCTGCTGACGGCGGTACTAAGGAAACCAGCTATGATTTAAAGGATACCTGGGGGGAATTAACGGTAGGCGGCACGTATAATCTGTCACCTGTAAGCCGTATTTATATAGATGTGACAAGAGGATTTGGCGGGGACTGGAAACGGGAGTGGCAGCTGAATGCCGGTTTCCGGTGCGAGTTCTGAGAAAGGCGGTGCGGAAATAGTATGGCAGAACGGCAGGCATCATAACGGTTCCGGCCGGAGATAATCCTCTATGGCAGAGAAGCGGGGATAGAAGCAGTGCATATATTTCATATTTTCTGGTGAATAAAAAGGCGGAGGAGCAGGTTATGAAAGAGTATTCAAAATGGAAATCGGGGAAACGGTTTCTGACGGCGGCAGTTACGTTGTCATTACTTGGCAGTCTTGGTTTGTATCATGATGTTCGTGCTGATTTCTTAGAAGACATGGAAAAGAAGTATCCTGATGCGATACAGCTTACAAATGGTATTACCGGGGAGAAAGATAAAGATGACATTTATGTAAATCGAAAGATTTTAAAGGATAATGGGGAAAATTATCTGTTTACTACAGATGCAATAATTAATACCGCTAATGGTATAAAGATAGGAGATTTAAGCCATCCTGTAAATATTGATGCATCGGGACAGACTTTAATTTTTAATGCGGAAAGAAATAATAAGAAATTAGAGCTTCATGCGATTGAGATAGAGTCATTGCAGGGGACTACGATTACTGCAAAAAAGATATTTATTAATGCAGGGAATACGAAAAGTCGCGCTGAAGGAATCCGTGTAGGCGGACAGAACGGAACGAATAAGGATACGCCGTACAAGCTGACGATTAATGGGGATATGGATATCAGGGCTCATGGCGCTAATTACGGCCTGGGCATGTATCTGTGCGGCAATGCGGAAACCACTGTCAATGGGAACGTAACCATGAATACCCATGATGAAAAGAACCCCTGGGCGGTCTATGTGGAAAATGACGGCGGTTTCAGCTATTATGGCGGCTCTGCCATCTATGCCGGAAATAATTACACACTCCAGATGGGACCGAAGCTGACCGTTAACGGACTGGTGGATCTGAAGGTGAATGCCAACGGCGTATTTGCCAATGGCGGCCATTCGGATATTTATTTCAAGGGCGGAAATATAGAAATCAATAAAGATAATACCAAGGGGTATTACGCACTGCTGGCGGAGTGCGCCACCACCACGATGAATATGGAGCGGGACGAAAATAAGGTGCCTGTCAGAGCCGGTAATTCCAAAGTTACGATCAAAGGAAATGTAGGCGCATCTGCCGGCGCGATCAATGTGAATGAGCCGGAGCCTTATACCCGCGTCAATCTGGGGCTGGCTACGCCCGATTCCAGCTGGACGGGGGTCGCATACAATGCGTTTAAAGATGAAGGCAATGACGCCGGTGGCAAGAAATTTTTTGGGGAAATTAATCTGTGGCTGCAGAACGGCGCTTCCTGGACGAATGAGGCCTGGGGCGAACCGCCTGATGCTTATTTCGGAGAGGATTTTTCGGAAAGCCATTTGAAACGGCTGGTCGGCGGGGAAAGCGCCGATAAGGCGGGACATATTTTCCAGAAACCCGGAGAGGATGAAGACAGCGAAGGCATCAATATCCGCGTAGACGATTATAAGGGATTCACCAATATATACTATGGTCATAAAGAAGAGAAACCCACGGATATCCTCGGCGGGACTTTTACCGTGACTAAAGCGCAGCCCGGATCGGGAATCAATCTGATTACCGACAGCAAGGGACTGAATGTGGATTCATCCAAAGCAGCAGATAAGAATCTGGCCAGCGAGACGCTGAACGCGCTGGCGAATAAGCTGTTTTATACTGCGTATAAAAATGGGGAAACCAATCTTGCCGGTAAAGTGGAAATTGCCGAGGGGCTGACGGCTTCCAGCCTGTCCAAACGTATGGAAGATGTGACTTTCAAAAAAGAAGACGGACAGGGGCAGTATCTCTATACACCGGCGCAAGATGAGATTGTCGGGCCAATTACCGGGCCGGAAAAAGAAACGGCTGACCGCAATGCAAAAGGCACTGCGCCGAATGCAAAGCAGGGAAATGTGGTCAGCGGTATGTACAATGAGTCCACACCTACGACGAAGACCAATCCGATGATTGTGGATATGAATGGATTCAATTTAAATGTGGCGGCAGAAAGCGACAATAAGATTGCTGATGCCGTTTATGTGGGAAATAATGATTATATTACTGTAAAAAATGATGCGGGAAAGAAAATCGGCATCACTTCCACCAATACAAATACCCGTGCTGCCAACGGCATTTTCCTTGAGGGGAATTCCCATCTGAATATAACGGGACCGGTGGAGATTGCCAAGGTGCATACCAAAGGCAGTTCCGCCGCAGGTATTGCGTTCCAGGGCAGCGGAAGTGAAGCGGTGATTGACGGTTCCCTTACCATTTCAAATGTGGACGGTGATAAAGCGGAGAAGCAGGGACGGTATATCGGCGTATCCGGGATCCGGATGACCGGCGATAATACTTCCATGACCGTTACGGGACCGGTGAATATTTCCGGTTTTAAAGGATCGGCATTGCATACTGCGGGCGCGGACAGTGTAATTTCTGTCGGCGGCGGTACTATTTCTACAGCAGCGGATGCGGATAAATCCCATAATTTCTATGCGGCCCGTGTGGAAAAAGGAACGGTCAATATCAACATGAAAAATGGTGCGCCAGGAAGCGCAAGAACCAATATTATCGGGGATATGTATGTTACAGGGCAGTATGGAAAGAAAGTTATTGAGTACAGTGGAGGCCAGCTGGCAGATTGGCAGCACAGAGGAAATCTTCATGTGGCGCTGACAGATAAGGATTCGTCCTGGACTGGTGTGGCGGCGTATGAACAGTACAATGATAATTACGGCAGCGGCGGGAATACGATGCATGATATCGGGAATTTTGATCTGTATCTGCAAAACGGGGCCACCTGGACGAATGAGCAGCAGTCTCATGTGACTACTACGACGCTTGCCGGTAAGAATCCTGTCTATAACGGCAGCTATTTAATGAAGCTTCATGGCGGCAGTGACGCAGTGCATAAAGGGTATATTTATCAGAAAGACAGCAAGCCCATTACTGTAGATAATTACAGCGGACACACTCTTGTTTTCTATGACCATACTGGAGACGGTTCTGCCGCTGAAAATTACAGCGCCGGTGATTTCAGAATCAAGACAGCGGAAGAAGGATCTTCCATCACGCTGCGCACAGGTGCAGGCGGAATCAATACGGCCGATAAAACGGCGGCGGGAAAAGCGCTGAACAGTTTAGCAAATAAGCTCTACTATATGTCTTATGCGCAAGGTGACACAAAGCTGAAAGGCACTGTGGAAATTGCGGAAGGGTTGACTTCCTCTTCTGTTTCAGCAAGTGGGGATATTGCTTTCAGGACAAATACGGCTGCTGATAAGAACGGACAGGGCACCTATGTATATGAACCGGAAGAGCCTTTGGACGGGCCGATCATCAAAGACAGACTGCTGAAAGGCGAAACTACGGTCACTGCTGATGACACCCATGCTGAAGATGGATATGTCAGTGCAGCTTACAACGGCGATGATTCAATCACCGTGGACATGGCAAATCATGGACTTCGTCTGGAAGCGGCTTCTTCCGCATCTGCAAAGGCGGCGGCTGTCCGTGTCGGAAAAGGGACGGACGGCAACAAGAAGAGCATCAGTTTCATCAATATGGAGAAAAACAAACCGCTGGTTATTTCTGCAGATCAGACGAATGGAAGAGAAGCTACAGGTATTTATGTTTCCGAGAACGGTAAGCTTTCCGTCGCCGGGGATGTAGTGATTGATAAGGTGTCTACTTCAGGCAGAATGGCGTACGGCGTGGCAAACCGCGGACCTAATGCGGAACTTATCATTAAAGGCGGGCTGAAAATAGCCGGTACAGGTGCCGATGAATGGAGAACGGTAAAAGCTGCCAAGGATACAACGGGTATATCGGTAACTGCCATTGCCAATATCGGGAATAATGCCAAATTAACTATTGAAGGGCCGCTGAACGTAAAAATTCAGGGGACTGCCATCAATTCTACCGCTAAAGGCGGCGTTATGCGCCTTGGCAGCGGCAGGATTCTGACGCCTATGGATGAACATGCTCAGGGGAATTCAAAGCTTGTTAAGGGCGTGAACGGTACTGTTTTCATTAATATGAATGAGGACGGAACGGCTGCCAAAGCTGAAGACACTGTGCTTCAGGGAAATATTTACACCGAAAGAAGATCAGGGTCTAAGGCCGTTGTAAATGTAGGGCTGGCAAGCAAGAATTCTTCATGGACAGGTGTAACCGATTATAACAGGAGTTTTTCCAGCGATGCCGGCGAGGTCAATCTGTATCTGAGCCATGATGCGGTTTGGAATAATAAGAAGACTGCTTCCGTGACGGGCTCTTACATGGGCAGCCATATAGATTATTTCAAAGGCGGCAGTGATGCGGCCCACGCGGGTATTATCAGACAGAACGACGACAGGGACATCAATATAGATCATTACAGCGGTCATGCAATCCTTGTCTATGACCATAAAGCGGAAAAGCCAAAAGAGATGATTGGCGGCAGGACGCTGATAAAAAAAGCGGAACCGGGATCTGTTGTCAGAATGGTAACCGGGAACGGCGGTCTGAATACCAATTCCAACAAGGCGGCCGATAAGAATCTGGTCAGTGAAACTCTGAACGCTTTGGCGAATAAGCTTTACTATACCGGTTATAACAATGCGGCAATCAAAGATAATCTGAAAGGTACCGTAGAAATTGCGGAAGGCCTGACGGCAAGTTCCGCATCGGTTGCCATCGTATCGGGAAATATGAGCTTCCAGGATGTCACGGGCAGAGGTGAATATAAATTTACCCCCGCAGAAGATGACCCTCATGGACAGACTACGTCTGATTTCGGTACCCCTATCACCGGAGAAGCCGATAAGGATCAGGAGTATGTCAAAGCCAATGTGCTGAAAGATGACGTGTATACTTTTACCAATGCGGTGAATACGGTCACTGTCGATGACGGAGATACCACGACAGAAGATCTTGGCTACCATAAGGCTGTGGCCGCCGTGGTGGGGATCAATAAGGATATTACGATTCATGCGGCAGATAAGAGTCTGAAACTGAATGCGGAGAATAAGACAGAACGCAACAGTGCTGTAGGCATGTACACGAAGAAAAAGATTGACGCTGTGGCAAAAGATATTTCCATCGATACCAAATCTTCTGTGGGTGATGTATACGGTATATATATCCATGAAGGCGGAAAGGCAGACATTGCCGGCAATGTGTCTATCCTGGCCAAACAGGGCGGAGACGGTTTTGCGAATGGAATCAAACTGTATAATGGCGGTTCTGCGCTGACCATTAACGGTAACCTGGCTATGAAAGGCACGGGAAGCGGAAATGATGCCTATGGTGTTTCTGCGGCTCAAAAGGGCGGGTATGGCAGCATAAAGACATATCTGGCAACAGGTATCAATATCTATGATAAAGACGGTGCTTCGTTCACCTTAAACGGCAACGTGGATATGGCGGTCAAAGGTGTCGGCGTAGATATGCGCGGCAGTGAGAAAAATACGGTAACCATTGCCGGAGGCACAATCCTTACGCCGGATGACAGGGAGGAAGCCAGCTATATAGCTGTGGCTGCTACTTCAGGTACCTTTACCATGGGGATGAATGATGCGAAAACAGGATCCAATGGAAAGGATGTCATTGTGCAGGGCACAATTTCTTTAGGAGCTGGGGGAACTGTTAATCTGGGTCTGGGCAGCAGTAAATCCCGGTGGACAGGTGTTTCTGATAATGAAGACGAGCGTCCTGTGAATCTGTATCTGTCGGACGGAGGAATATGGGAAAACCGACAGACGGCGAAAGACCAGTATGGTTTGTTTGCAGGCAGCCGCGTGACAAAAGTGGCAGGAGGCACCACGCCGGCTAAGGCAGGTGTAATTGCCCAGAAAGACAGTAATCCCATTACTATTGATCATTACAGCGGACACACTATTCTTGTTTATGATCACGAGGCATCGTCTCCTGCAACAATGATCGGCGGAGATACGATAATTGCTAATGCGGAAGCCGGTTCCGGTATTACGATGCGTACCAACAGCAGGGGATTGGATACAAATTCTGGCAAGGCAAAAGATAAGAATTTGGTAAATGCCACCCTTAATGCACTGGCGAATAAACTGTTTTATACTGCGTATAAAAATGGAGAAACCAATCTTACGGGTAAAGTAGAAATTGCTGAAGGATTGACAACATCCGCCGTGGCAAAGAAGACAGGCAATATATCTTTCAAGAACGGGACCGGTCAGGGTGAGTACATCTATACGCCCGAAGAAGATCCGAGCGGTGACATTATTGATGCAAATGGTCCGATTACTTTCGATTATAAGAAGGATTCCAAGGTATTCGGCAGATCTGTCAGTCAGATAGGCGGAAATAGCAAGAACCTGGCTTATAACTTTGCAGGAAAGACAGTCAATATTACCACCGGCGGCAGTGATTGGGCGCCGATAGGAATGACGCCGAATGTAAAAGCGGTTATTAACGCGAAACAGTTGAACCTGAAAACACCGGAAGCCGGTATGATGGGAACTTATGGAATCTATCTGGAAGACGGAGATGATATTACTGTTAATTCCGATGTGAATATGACCGTCAATGGCGGCGCGTATATGGTAGACGGTATTTTTATGGGTCACATGGGGGCGGCAGAAGCGGCAAAGACCAAACTGACCATCAATGGCAATGTCACCATGCGCGGTACCGGAAATGACCAGTCTTCCGATGATTTCTGGGGTATTAAGGGTACCGGAGAAGACGGCGGCTATCCTACCTATATGGGAAGCCGCTGGGCGCCGGAGGGAATTTATCTTGGCAAAGAAGGCGGCAGTTCCATCACGATCAACGGCAATGTAGATGTGGCTGTCAAAGGGAACGGCGCGGTAACGGACGCTTATTACAAAGTCGCAGGACAGAATTCGTTGGATAATGTCCTCACATTGAATGGCGATGTCAATATTATCACGCCGAAGAGTAGAGAACGGGGATTCCTGGCATTGGGTGCTTTTGGCGGTACTGTTAATGTGAATGTAAAGACTGAAACGGATGCCGGCGGCAAAGTCAAAGTGACCGGAGCCTCCAACCATAAAGTGAATCTGGTGGGGAATCTCTATGCATCGAAAGATGATGGAAATGGAGATAATACATACTATTTCCGTGACGGTGCCATTAATCTGGGGTTGACGACGTCTGATTCCACATGGAGCGGTGTTGTATCGAATACGAATAAAAATACGCCTACCGGAAAATCACAGCAGGGAGATATCAACCTGTGGCTCCAGAATGGTGCGACCTGGAATCATGAAGCGGTTTCCCGTGCCGATGCCGTTTATGCGGCAGGAAATGACGGGAAGACGACACTTCCGAGTCCGTCAAACGGATTGTACGGGGCTTATGACGGTATTTCTCATCTGACAACCCTGACCGGCGGAAAAGACGCGGATCATGCGGGGCTCATCGCTATGAAGGACAAGGCAGATGTGGAAGTCGGCACATACAGCGGTTTCAGCCGAATTTACTATAACCATGAAAATAGCACGCCGAAACAAATGATCGGCGGCGATTTCAAGGTATCCAAGGCATCGGACGGTTCCCGTATTACATTGATGACGGGGAGCAACGGATTGGATACGTCTTCAACTAAAGCGGCGGATAAGAATCTGGTCAGTGAAACTTTGAATGCGCTGGCAGGAAAGCTCTATTACTTGGCAAAGGATGGAAAACTTTCTGCCAAGGCAGCTTTGGCGGAAGGGCTGACCGCATCGGAAGCTTCTCTTGATTTGAAGAATGTGACGTTCAAGGAATCCAATGGTCAGGGGCAGTACCTCTATACACCGGCTTCGGATATTCCTGAAGAACAGACAGAAACGGCATTTACCGATACTATCACCGGCGTAAAGGCGAAGGACATGAAGTATGTCAATACCGGTGTGCGTAAAGAAGATGGTACATACAAATTCACAAAGGATTCTGAAATTACTGTTGCCGCAGGCGGACCTGCAGTAAAAGTAGAAGAAGATGTCATTATCCGGGCTGATGGAAAAGCACTGAAAATGAAGACGGTGGAAGGCAGCGGTACAGTCTACGGAATCAACCAGTCTACTGCGAAGAAAGCAGAAATCACCGCGAAGAACCTGGATGTAGAAGTGACAAGCACATCCCGTGCTGAAGGCATCCATATGGCAAACAGCAATGCAGCTATCCGGCCCGAAATGACGATTAACGGAGATGTCAATCTGAAAGTAAGCGGAACAGCCAATACACTGGGTGCTTATATCCAGGGAAACAGCAGATTGACTGTTAATGGAAATGTGACAGCCGATGTGGACGGACACAATGGCGGCTTTAGTTATTATGGGGCAACCGGACTATACTCCACCAGTAATATGGGGCCCAATTCTATGGGAGCTGATATCACAGTCAACGGAAATGTAGACCTGAAAGGCAAAGCCCATGGTATTTTTGCCAATGCCGGCGGCAGCAAAGTGACAGTCAACGGCGGCGGCAGCATTGAAGTGGACAAGGCGTCGACAAATCCCTATGCGGCTATCCGTGCAGAAGACGGTGTTGTCAACATGAATGTCAAGCTTGACAGCAACGGAAATGCCGTAGGAAGCCTTGACAAGAAAGTCAATATTAAGGGAAATCTGGCGGTAACGACCGGTGCTGTCAATGAGGTGGATAAGAAAGGCACTTTGTCACAGATTAATCTGGGACTGACCACGTCGGATTCTACACTCCAAGGGGTTGTGTATAATGCATTCCCCGATGAAGGGAAGAAAGCAGGAGAGTTGACCTTCAAAGGGGAGGCCAATCTGTTCCTTGCCAACGGTGCCGCATGGATGAATGAAAAGTATGGAGATACCGGAACATCCTGGGGCGGTAAAAACTTCGAAGGCAGCCATCTGACAAGACTTGCCGGCGGAGTAAGTGCAGACAAGGCAGGACAGATCTTCCAGAAAGACACAGGAAATATCACCGTAGATAACTATAGCGGTTACACGGATGTATATTATGCACACGAAGAAACAGCGCCGAAAACCATGATCGGCGGAGATTTCATCATACGGAAAGCGGCATCTGGCTCCGGCATATCCCTCATCACGGATAATAAGGGGCTGAATACATCTTCCAATGCATCTGCGGATAAGAATCTGGTCAGTGAAACACTGAACGCTCTTGCGAATAAACTTTTCTATAAAGCGTATGCGGACGGAGAAAAGAATCTGACCGGTTTTGTAAAAATTGCAGAAGGTCTGACCAGTTCTGAAGCGGTTCTCAAAACAGGAAATATTACCTTTAAGAAAGATAACGGTCAGGGGCAGTACCTTTATGAAACCGCTTATCCGAATGAACAGGTCACGGATCCAATTAATAAGACTATAGACGGCAGTACTGCTTCTGAACAGGTATACAAGGAAGCCGGCGTTTATAAATCGGATACGGATACCTATAAGTTCACAAAGAATCCGGCTACTGTCAACGGAGATTCCGGTGCGGCTGTCGATGCGGGTGCGAAGAATATCCATGTGGACAGCGGAGAAAATACGCTGAATCTGAATGGAGGAAATACCGGCGTCGGTGTCAAAGCAGAAGGAGGAAAGACCGCCGATATTAAGGGCAGTGCCAATATTACAGGCAAGACCGGTGTAGCTGCCGACGGTGCGGGAAGTAAAGTGCTTCTTTCCGGAACCTCTAATATCACTGCCGAAGGAGATGGTATCGTGGCTTCTGGCGGCGGTATTGTGGAAGCAGCAGGTATAACCAATGTAACGGCAGGAGCCGGCGGCAAAGCTGTTCGTGCGGGTGCCGGATCTTCAGTAAGCCTTCGGAATGGCAAATTGAAAGGAGATGTGGAAGCCGATAATGGTATAGTTTTCCTCCATGGTGCAGAAACAGAAGGTAATGCCACTGCAGCGGCAGGCGGCAGTATCAATCTGATTGGTGGCAGTGTAGCAGGACAGGTAATGGCCAAAGATGGAAGCAGCCAGGCTACGATAAGGAATGCCACGGTGAAGGATCTTATCGGGGCTCATGGTGGCACGGCATCTATAGCCGGCGGCATAGTGACCGGAACCGTATCAGCTGATGGCGGTACCGTTAAAGCGGAGAATACAAAAGTAAATGAATCCGTTAATGCTAAAAACGGCGGTACCGTGGAATTGAAACAGGGCAGCGCAGACAGTCTTGCATCAGAGGGCGGACGGATTGCTGTAAACGGAACAGCGGTGAAAGGCGATGCTTCTGTCAATGCAGGCGGAATAGTAGAAATGATCGGCGGCAGCGTAGGCGGCAACGCTACGGCGGATAACGGTAACCTGTCAGTTAATGACGGGACGGTTATAAAGGGCAAGGTTTCCTCTTTGAATGGTGGCACTGTAGCGTTGAAAAAGAGCACGGCCGGTGCCATTGCCGCAGCGGGTGGAGCAATTACAGCGGATGAAACGGCAGTAATGGGAGATGCTTCTGCCAATGCGGGCGGAACGGTAAAACTGATCGGTAGCAGTGTAGGCGGTGCAGTGACAGCGGATAACGGAACGATTGAAACAGAAAATACGAATGTTGTAAATGGCGCATCCGTGCTTAACGGCGGAAAACTTAAACTGAAAAACGGAACCGTTTCCGGCGGAATCAAAACGGATGCCGCATCTACATCTGATGTTGTTATGGATCGGGCCGGAGCGTCCTTGCAAGGTGATGTATCCGGTGAAGGGAAGATGGATGTAACTCTTTCCAATGGCGGAAGCTGGAAAGGAAGCAGCGCCGGCAGCGGAGAGACAAAAGTTAAGGTAGAAAGTGACGGTACCTGGACAGGTGCCAGCATGAACAGCAGTACGGATGTCGATCTGAGAGGCAAGTGGCAGCAGACCAGTAACAGTAAGGTTCGTAAGCTTGTCTCTACTAAAGGTACCCTTGACAAGACGGATTCAGTAAGCGGAACGACGGATATTGGACACTTTGGCGGGGAAATGTCTCTTATTTATGCCCATGACAAGACAAACCCGACAAAGGTACTTGGCGGCGGCACTTTCATTGCGGCAGCCGATGCCGGTTCCACAGTGAACATGATTACTGATAATGCCGGACTGGATACAAATTCAAAAAAGGCAGCTGATAAAAACAAGGTCAGCGAAGCACTGAATGCACTGGCAGGAAAGCTGCAGTATACCGGGTACAAAAATGGAGAACGGAATCTGAAAGGCAAACTGCAAATTGCCGAAGGGCTGACTTCCAGCAGCGCCGGTTTGAGAACCGAAACATTGAGCTTTAAGGGAGATGGACAGGGATACCTTGATTACATGCCTGCCAAGGATCCGGAAAAGCCTGACAAGCCGAGTAAGCCTGAAATCGAAACCGGTGATTATGAGACCTCTATCATGAGCAGTACCAGAAGCGCTTTGACTTCCTCTATCCTTGTATGGCGGAATGACATGAATGATATGTATAAGCGCATGGGAGACCTTAGAATCGGTGCGGAAAGCGGCCTGTGGGCAAGAGTTTACGGCGGCCGGATCAGTTATGACGCCCATAATGCGTATATGAAGGACAGCTACTGGGCGGCCCAGGTGGGCATGGATAAACGTTTAGCATCGGGCTGGCATGTAGGCGGCGCTTTCGGATACAATGACGGCAGCGCAACATACAGATATGGTGGAAAAGGTGACCCGAAACTGTACACATTGGCAGCCTACGCGACCAGAGTATCGGAAGATGGACAGTATGTGGATATCATTGCGAAAGTAGGAAAACTTTCCAATAAGTTCACTGCCTACAACAAATACAGCGCACCGGCGCTCAGGAATTATGTAGAAGGCAAGTATGATACATACGGATATGGTATCAGTGCTGAATATGGAAAAAAGATTCGTATGGGAAAAGGCTTTGTAACGCCGCAGGCGGAACTGACATGGAGCCGTTTGTCATCGGACAGCTTTGCTGCAGCGGCGCCTAGTGGTGAAAGCATGCGTGTCAATCAATCATCAGTCAACAGTTTGATTGGGCGCCTGGGTGTAGTAGCCGGAGTAGAGAGTGACAAAGGCAATTTCTATGCCAAAGCAAGTCTGTTTCATGAATTTGACGGAGATGGACACATCCTGTTCAGTGAACCCGGAAAGACAGGCAAGCGTTCCTCGTTCAGCCTTAAGGATACCTGGGCAGAAATTGCACTGGGCGGCAACTACTACCTGAGTCCGAGAAGCATGATTTATGCAGATTTCACAAAGAGCTTTGGCGGAGATTACAAGGTAGACTGGAGAATCAATGCAGGAATTCGCTTCAGCTTCTGAGCATGATGTCAACTTCCAAAAGGGGAATGAAACAAGATTTTGTCATGAGAACTGAATAATAAAAAGAAAAAATAAAGGACTGCTTTCCTGGGGACAGGACGGCAGTCCTTTATACTTGGGAGATAATTAGATAAGTATGCGAAACAGAGCAAGTTAACATTGTATTTGAAAAGGATTTATAAAAAATAATTAAAATTACCAATTGGAATATCATTTATTGTTGATATGTGAAAAGTAATATAGTATAATTGACACGATGAAATTAGATAATCATTTGGAATTATAAGATGTAAATAGCTATTTCTTAATAAATAATGGTTATCCAATAATTTAATACTATATGAGGACAAAAGCTGAAGAGCTCATGTGGGGAATCCGGTGAGACTCCGGAACTGGCCCGCAACTGTATGGGGAATTGTGTCATAGTAAGTCTTTCACGGAGATATGACAGAATGAGGAACTAAGTCAGGGTGCCACTTTGTTTTCTGATTTTCTAATGACTTGCGAGGCATAAGGCTAGATGCATAAGAAAGCCGGATATGGGAAATCCGGTTCAGATTTAGAATTATGAAATCTGTGCATCTTTTTATTGTCTCGTTTTTTGTTGCGTTTAATGGAGTGGATGAAAGGGAGTGCCGGGCATGGATAATTTGAAATACTTTTTGGAGTGAATCCGGTTCATGTGACACGGGTTTCATGACCGCGGCAAGCGGTTCAGATCCGGATGGGTATGTTTTAGAAGAGGATGAATTGCCTGCTGTCGGGCAAGGCTGGGGTGCTAATCGAGTATCCGGCAGAGAGTTTATGTTTGAAAAATCGGGAGGAATTATGAAACGGAATAAGGTAAGTAAATTACAGATGAAGCGGCTGGCTGTCGGTGTTACAATTGCGCTGCTGGCGGGTACATGCCAGGTGATGGCAGATCAGTCTACAAATCCGATCAGTGAAAGTGAAGTATTTACTGCAGACCGTCTGGCACAGGTTGTTAATAAAAATAACATGCCTAAAGAAAGATTCAAATCCGTCGCAGCAGGTATTTTAGGATATACGCATGATAAGGCCTCAATTAAGACGATTAATATTGATATGGCGGGTCATGACCTGACGCTCGATTTGACGAAAGTTGCCGATTTGGGGGCTGATTATTCAGCATACGGGATCAAGGCGAATAATAAGACAACTATCGTGGTTGACAGCAATAAAACCAATCCGGGGAAAAACGGTACGATTACCATCAAGGCGAAAACGCTGTGGTCTCCCTCAGGAGACAGCGGCAGCAAGTATACTGCTGCACATGGTATCGCAGTGGGTAATTTTAGCCAGAGATTTAATAAAAAAGTAAGTGAAGACCTGGTGAAGACGACGATCAATGCTGATGTAGTGATTGAAGAATTGCGCGGCGGTTCTATCAAAACGACAGGCATTTCGTCTATGGACTGTTCTGATTTAGCGATTAATGGAAGATTCACAATCAAGCCGGGCGCAATTAGCCTTATGCAATGGAATCGGGGCGATCAGTCAAAAACTTATGGCATATATATGATTGGAAGCAATAATACTATTTCTATTACTTCAGCGGATATTGATGATTCAAAGAATGGGTCACTTTCTGACCTGATTAAAACAAACGAATCACTTTGGGGCGGCAAAACGGAGAAGAATGTTCTCCGTATCGGCGGCGGTACACTCAAAGTCAAAGAGAATCAGAAAGAGCGGTATCTTATCAGTGCTGCGAAAGGATTCCGAACATTTATCAATGTGAATCAGGACGGAAGTGCGATCGGGACATCAAAAGCGGATTTGCAGGGGACGATCCGCATGGATGCTGGGGCGGAAGCTTATGTTGGTCTTACTGCCGGATCGAAATGGGTCGGCGGGACACAGGTAGATACAAAAGGAAAGGTGAATCTTTTTCTTTCAGAAGGTGGTGAATGGAACACGCTGAATGCGGGACAGGGCAGCCGTGTAACCAGGTTTGCCGGTGATGCAAAAGGCGGTGCAATTTATCAAAAAGATGCGGGACAGCTTGTAATTGAAAATTACAGCGGCGCGGGAAAAATCTATTACGCCCACGAGAATGCAGGCATGGCGGCGGAAGACTACAAGGCGGGAGACACCCATATCGGATCCGCGGCAGAAGGATCACGCATTACAGTAGTTACAGATAATAAAGGAATTGTTGATACAGATAAAGACCAAGTGTATAAGGTTTTAAATGCTTTGGCGGGAAAACTGTATTACGATGCTTATAAAAACGGAGAAAAGAAGCTGGCGGGACAGGCAGAGATAGCCGAAGGACTGACGGCGTCATCTAAAACATTACAAATGAGAGACCTGCTGTTCAAAAAAGAAAACGGACAGGGGTATGTAGAAGATAAACCCGTGCCGCCGGCAAATCTGGATGTAAGTGAACAGATTGTTGAAGATGGTCTGGGATCGGGGAATATGTATTGGATGAATAACGGGTATAAAGATGGTGAGGATGATGATCATCGTTATGTCCTGAAGTCCGATACCACGATCAAGGTTGATTTATCAAATCCCAAGACTCTGACATACGGGGGAAATCAAGGTGCCAATGTAGCAAATATCATATGGGGAGATCCGGATTATACAGCGGATGGCTTTATTGATATGAACGGACATAAGCTGACCTTGGTTTCTGAGGCAAATCATTTAAGGCATTATGCGTCGGGAATTTTGTCACATGGCGGTGATCTGGAAATAAAGAACGCGGCAGGTATAGATATTGACATACATGGCGATAAAAATGCAAAGAGCGGTATTTATGTCTGGGGACAGGGCAGAAATGGAGCGAGCCTCACTATATCTAATGATAATCAAGCGGAACATGCTGTGAAGATACGTAATACGGCAGCGGAAAAAGACGCAGCTATACTTGTAGACGGCAGGAATGTAAAGGATGGCGGAAGTGCAAAGCTTGTTATAAAAGGTTTGGTAGATGTTGAGAATGATGATGTCAGCGTAATTCAGGCAAATAAGGGCGATGTGTCAATCGGCGGCGGGAAAATAATAGCCAAAGGGGATAAGGCGTCCAGTTTGAAGATAAATAATGACGGTAAAATCCAGATCAACGGCAATCTGTCGGACAGAAATGTCCTTACGGCAGGAGCAGTCAAACATGATGTACAGATAGAAGGGAATGTACTTGCTCAGAAAGGAAGATTGGGACTGGTTCTGAATACGGACGGGTCCTACATAAAAGGGTTGATAGGAACAGATGTCGGAACAGCTGGTCAAACGTACATGATGCTTTCTGACGGAGCCTCCTGGTACCATGAAGGAAAAGGAGCCCGAACAGACAGCATTAAAGAAAGTAAAATCAAAAACCTTGAGGCTGATGGCGGCAACATTTACCAGAAAAATGAGAAACCGATAACCATTGAGAACTACAAGGGAAATATGAAACTGTTCTATAAGCATGAGAACGCGGGCACGAGGGCGGAAGATTACAAGTCGGGAGATGTACACATCGGATCTGCGGCAGAAGGGTCACGCATTACCGTAGTCACGGATAATAGCGGAATTACTATGACTGATGAAGCCCAGGTATATGAAGTACTGAATGCTCTGGCAGGAAAACTGTATTACGATGCCTACAAGACCGGAGAAGAAAAACTGAGCGGACAGGCGACAATAGCCGAAGGATTAACCTCATCCTCCAAGACATTGGAAATGAAAGACATGCTCTTCAAGAAAGAAAACGGACAGGGATATGTAGAGGGGAAACCCACGCCGCCGCCACTGGTCAATCCGGTACGCCATCAAATCGTGGAAGCGAACTATTTTGCTGAAGAAGCGCGGGATTTCTGGTCTAAAGCGGGAGTTTATGACGGAAAAGGCCACTATAAATTTGATCATGACTTGTCACTGGTAACCCATGCGGAAGATGATCCTGTAACAACAGTAAACGATAATAAGTTCGGAAATATCTACTGGAACGGTGATGTGGTCGGGGATATCGACATGACTGGACACAGGCTGGAACTGAAATCCATTACAGAGCGCCTGCCGAAGAAAAACCCCAATGCAATTACCGTCTACAGCGGTACATTAACAATCAAGAATGTCAACGGAATGTACATCGAATCCGATCCTAAGGGAAGCCTTTACGGACGTGGAATCCTGGTGGCAGGGGTACGCGGTGACGAAAGATGGAAAAGCGGAAGCGGCCATGCAAAGTTAATCATAGAAAATGATGATGATCCGGCACATGCAGTAAAAATCCGTGTAAAAGACACGGGAGAAGATTTCGGTGCTATTGAAGCGCAGAAACATAATGGAAGTGCGCTCGTAGACATTAAAGGACTTGTGGATATTGACTCCAAGATGTGGAGAGCTGTTGAGTCTCACGGAGCAAAAGTATCTATTGGAGGAGGAACAATCAGAGGAACAGATGTCGCATCCTTGGCTGCTTATACAGGCGGCTCGATACTCGTCAATGCAAAGCTGAATGATGAGAATAAGGTAGAAGCTACTTCTGCGACCCGTCCGGTAAAGATTACCGGGGATGTCAGTGCTGAAAGCGGCGGTCATGTCATGTTGGGACTGAACAATAAAGACTCCTTCTTGAAGGGTCTGGTAACCACGGATATATCGGGAATTAATCCGGATACGCAAAAATGGGGAAAGATACCCGGAAAAGTATCTATGGTGCTGGCAAATGGAGCAGTCTGGGAACACAAGCAGGTAGGAGTAGGATACTATCACAAGAAAGGCGCAGATTTCAACTACAAGAATCGCGGTAAGGGAGAATCTATTGACAGCCATGTAACAAGCCTGCGCGCGGACAAAGGCATACTGCTGCAGAATGATCCGCATAAACTGACCATCGATAAATACGAAGGGAACATGAAGCTGGTCTATGAACATGAGAACGCGGGTACGAAGGCGGAAGATTATAAGACAGGAGATGTGCACATAAAAGAAGCTGCAAAAAATTCATCAGTTACCATGATGACGGATAACAGCGGAATTACGATGACTGACGATAAGCAGGTGTACAATGCATTGAATACCCTGGCAGGCAAGCTGTACTATGATGCATACATAAAGGGAGAAAAGAACCTGAAAGGGCAGGCGACGATTGCGGAAGGGTTGACCTCATCCTCTGCGACGTTGAAGATGGCGGACATGGATTTCCGTGAAGCAAGTGGACAAGGGTATGTAAAAGAAACGAATCCTAAACCGAACCCGAATCCGAATCCGAATCCGAATCCAAACCCCAAGCCAAACCCCAAACCGAATCCGAACCCCAAACCGAATCCCAACCCGAACCCCAAGCCGAAGCCTCCCATTATTTATGGAAGCAAAGAAACCCAGATGATGAAAGGCGCCAAAACAGCCATGACCTCTGCCGTCCTTCTGTGGAGAGGAAACAACAACGACCTGCAAAGAAGAATGGGAGACATAAGACTGGCCAAAGAAGAAAACGGCATCTGGGCCAGATACCTGGGCGGAAAGAACAAGATGGACAAACAGAACACCTACCTCAAACAAACCTATGACATAGCCCAGGTAGGTTACGACAAGAAAAAAGGAAACTGGACCATCGGGGCGGCCCTGGACTACGGAACAGGGAAGGACACCTATGCAAACGGGACAGGAAAAGGGAAGCTGGCAAGCCTTGCCCTGTACGGAACCATGCAGAAAGAAGACGGGCAGTACATAGACGTCATCCTGAAAGGAAGCCACATCAAGAACGACTACACCGTATACAACGAAATGAACCACCGCCTGGAAGGGAAGTACAGGACAAACGGCCTGTCGCTGAGCATGGAATACGGGAAGCGGATGAAGAAAGAAAATGGCTTCTACATAGACCCGAGCATTGAACTCACCGCAGGGCACTTAGGAGGAAAAGACTATGACGCCGTAAGCGACTATGCAGGGGGGAAGAAAATGCACATCCACCAGGACGGAATAAACAGCGTGATAGGGAGAATCGGACTGGGGATAGGAAAAGAGACAGAAAGAAGCAACCTGTTTGCGAAGATAGCGCTGGCCCATGAATTCGGAGGAAAAGTGAAGAGCATCTTCAGTGCGGAAAACGAACCGACGAGCGGGACAGAAGTAGACCTGAAAGACAGCTGGGTAGACGTAGAAGTAGGAGGAAGCTGGCTGGTGAACAGGAACACCTATCTGTACGGAACCTACACGAGAAATTTCGGGGCTGATGTTTCCAGCAAGTGGAGAATAGACGCAGGCATCCGCTTCAGCTTCTGATATGGACAGAATAATCTTTTGTAAATAGACAGGAAAGCAAAATAATATCAATATTAGGAAAACAGAAGGCCTGCCGGTTTGTTATCGGCAGACCTCCTCTGTGTTTATAAAAGATGATATGGAATGTGTTTTGTCGGAATTGTGTTGCCAATCATGAAAGCGGTTTTGTGTTTTCGATTATATGAATGATCTGCTGTAAGTATGTTATGCATGTTTATGTTTTATTTTCAGTATGTACAGAAAAGAGGAGAAATAATGAGATCCAGAATAAGTAAAACTTGGCCGTGTCATTTAAAGAGAGCAGTGCTCCTGAGTCTCTTGTCGGGATTGTTTATCTTGCCTTCCCAGATAAATGCGGAAACATCGGGCGAAGAATATAAGGATCATCAGATTGCTGAAGCTGATTGGGATGGTGCGAAAGCAGAGCAGGATTTTTGGTCAGGAAAAGGCATCCGAAACGGTTCTGATTATACATTTAATAAAAATACCATTATATCAACCGAATTGAGCAAGGGAAGTCTTGTTTTTCATAAGACAGATCCAGGTATTATGGATCAACTTTATGCTTTTGGCGCTTTGGTCTGGGGAAGCAGCAAAACCGGAACTGTCAACATGAATGGGCATGATTTGTCCCTGCGTGCAGGGAAAGGTGATTTACATAGAATCGGAGGATCTTTCCAATGGGGTGGCAGAGGATCCGCCGGGTTATTTGTGCGCAGCGGCAATCTGACGATGAAAAATCTGGGAAGTTTGTCTGTCAGCGGTGTTGATTATGGCATATACTTGTTTGCGGAACGGTCTGATGATGAAGCAGCTAATTCCAATTTATGGATTAGAAATGGAGGAAGTGCTGACCATGCGGTTAAGATACGGTCTGAGGGAAAAGGAATCTATCTTCAAAGCACTCCCGGAGCGGCTCGTCTTACCGTAGACGGAGACGTCGATATAGAAGCGCCTTCCGGTATAGTTGTTGATAGGGGTGAGGCGGCTGTCGGCGGAGGGAAAATTGACTCCAAAGGCGAAGCAGCGGTTTCTGTCAATGCTAAGAGTAAATTTTACATGAACGCAGGTGTGGACACTGAAGGGAATGTTACGGTAGCCCATCCCGAAAGAAATGTACAAGTTCTGGGGGACATACGATCAAAACAGAATTCGAGTGTTTTTATCGGGCTTGGAAATTCTCAATCTGTATTGAAAGGGTTATTTACAACAGATTTGCACACATGGCCGTATAACGAGTGGGTGCTGACAGGAAGCAAAGGATTTCTTGCATTAAAAAACGGCGCGACATGGGAACATGAAAAATATGGAACCGGCAGAGATAAAAACGGGAGAATAGATGTCGGAGACAGTCATTTGACGCGTTTAAATGCCGATGGCGGGGTTATTATTCAGAAAGATAAGCGTAAGATACAAATAGATGATTTCCGCGGAAATGCGAAACTGATATATGATCACCAGAATGATGGAACGAAAATTGAAGATTATACAGCCGGGGATTTTATCATTGATAAGGCAGGGCGGAATTCTTTTCTGACCGTTGTTACGAGCAATAGCGGTTTGGATATGGGGAATAAGGAAAAAGTCTCTCAGGCTTTGAATGCTCTTGCGGGGAAGGTGTATTATTCCAGTTATGTCACAGATGAGCGTAATTTGAAGGGGAAGGCGGTCATAGCGGAAGGATTGACAGCTTCATCAGCGGAACTTGGATTTGGCAATATTACTTTTACTCAAGATAAGGGGCAGGGTACCGTAAAGAGTGAAGATGTAAAAGTTACCGCTCAGCCGGCAGCCGAACTGAGTCCGATTACAGGGGATGCAGGCAAAGATAAGTACTATGCGGAAAAGAAAATACGCCAGGCAGACGGAACCTATCTCTTCAAAGAAAATACCGACCTGAAGCTGACCGACGGACAGCCGATGGTCAGCAGTGAAAAACCGGTGGTCATTAAAGCGGAAGGGAAGAGACTGGCATTTACCTCTGCCGGAGATCAGAACGGTACCGTTTCCACCGTGCAGCAGAATTCTAAAGACAACCTCAGCATAACGGCCAAAGAATTGGTGGTGAAAGCGGGAAATAAGAGCGGCCGTTCCGAAGGCATCCACCTTCAAAACGGAAACAAGCAGAATGCTTATAAGACAGATATCACCGGAGATGTAACCATACAGTCAAAAGGCAAAGGCTATGCATTAGGTGCCTATGCGGCAGGAAATTCCAGCCTGGATATCCATGGGAATATGACCATTAAAGGAGAAGGCGGAACATGGGGCGTAGAGAATACAGCCAATCCGGGAGGCGCCTATGCCCATTACAGCACAGCCGGACTCTATGCGGGATCCAATTATGCCATCCAAAAAGGAGGTCATATCACCATTGACGGCGATGTGGACTTGAAAGTAAAAGGAACAGGCATCCTGGCCAATGGCGGCGGCTCAACCGTCGTGGTCAAAGGAGGCGGCACCGTTTCCATCGAGAACAATGATGATGCAGCACACTATGCACTGGCGGCGGAAAGCGGAAAAATAGATTTCAATGTAGATGAAGATGAGATAGAAGCAGGGACAAAGAAAGTAACCATTGAAGGGAATGTAGGAGTCCTTAACGGAGCCGTAAATCCGTCCGAACCACAGAAATACAGCCAGATATACCTCGGGCTGGGGACAGGAGATTCCCTGTGGAGAGGTCTGGCCGTTGACACCCACACCAAACAGAACAATGCGGACGGATTCGAAGGACAACTGAGCCTGTTTATGAAAAACGGTGCGACCTGGATCAATGAAGCCTATGGAATGACACCGGAAGGATTCAAAGGAAGCAAAGTATACTACCTCCAGGGAGGGAAGAGCAAAGAAGAAGCAGGAGTCATATTCCAGAAAGACGAAAACCCGATCCGTATCGAGACCTATGCAGGGAACATGAAACTGATCTATGCGCATGAGAATGCAGGAACAAAGGCAGAAGACTACAAGGCAGGAGACACCCATATCGCCAATGCGACTGAAAACTCATGGATCACCATGGTCACAGACAGAGACAACATCAATACGGACAATGAAGACCAGGTATATGAAGTACTGAATACCCTGGCGGGGAAACTCTATTATGAAGCATATACAAGAGACGAGAAAGATCTGAAAGGGGAAGCGACGATTGCCGAAGGTCTGACGTCATCATCCCAGACAGTAAAAATGAAAGACCTCTTGTTCAAGAAAGAAAACGGACAGGGATATGTGAAATCCCCCGCTACAGGTACCATCAATGAACTGAATCATCAAATTGTTGAGGGGGTTCTGAAAGGCGGACGGTTTGTTGAGTATTGGAAGAGTAAAGGTATCACTTCAGGCGACAGGAATTATTTATTCAATAAAGATGTAGTCCTTACTGTAGAGGGAACTGATTCTTCTACAGAAGTGCATATGAACAAAGGATTTGCGCCTATTATGTGGTCTGGGGACGGACAGGGCGTAATTGATATGAATCATCATGCGTTGAAACTGGTCGCCCTTAAAGGAACCCAGGTAAAATTTCCGCATGGTATTTTAATGCACAGTGGAACGCTTACTATTAAAAATACAAAAGGGATAGATATATCTGCAGAAGACGGTTTGGAACAAAGAGGAATCGTCGTGCATGGGCAGACCAGTATGGGAGCCGGATATTTCGGAAGCGGAAAGGCCAAACTGGTCATTGAAAATAAAAATACATCGGAAGACACTTTAAAGATACGGACAACAGGAAAGTTTGAGCATTATCCGTTAATTGAAGCGAAGGCGGAAGTTAATGGGACTGCCAAGATTGATATCAAAGGCCGTGTCGATCTGGAAAATAAAGGCAATGATACATCTCGTGTTATCCGTGCTACGGAAGGACAAATATCTATCGGAAGCGGCAGAATTGTGACTGATGCGTCTGATTCCATCATGGCGGAATCATGGTCTGACGATAAGAAACGGGAAGCAGCGGAAGTATTGGTCAATAGCACCTTAGAATCATCCGGTGCTGAAGGAAATATGGCCAAACCATTGGATGAAAATAATATTGTGGAAATCAAGGGCAATATTATTTCTACGCAGCATGCCAGAACCGGGGTTTCACTTACGAATAAAGAGTCTAAACTTACAGGTTTGGTAAGCGGTACTACATGGAGAGGAATTGGTGAAAATTATGTGACATTGAAAAACGGTGCGGTTTGGGAAAACAGGAATAATTCCTCTTCTGCAGGCGGCGGAGCATCTGCCAATACATTGGGCAGCCACGTAGAATTCTTGCAGGGGGGGGATGCCGTATCCGGAGCAGGTACTATTTATCAGCAGGATGCGCATGATATCCACGTAAAGAATTACAGAGGGCATACGACCGTAATTTATGAACATGACGCTACGGTGCCGACAAATCCGAACGAAGGCTTCGCGATGAAGGGCGGCGATTTCAAGATTGCCAAAGCAGCAGCCAATTCCGGCATTACCTTAAGGACGGATAATACCGGTTTGAATACTTCATCCACCAAAGCGGAGGATAAGAATCTGGTAAGCGGTACCTTGAACAAATTGGCAAACAAGCTATACTACGAAGCCTATGCAAAAGGTGAGAATAACCTGACAGGGAAAGTAGAAATTGCCGAAGGTCTCACTGCGCAGTCTGCCAGCATGAGAGTAGAGGACATCACCTATAAAAAAGAGACAGGACAGGGGCAGTACCTCTATACCCCAGCAGTTGATCCAAAGCTTCCAAAGACTATTACTAAACATGGACAGGGAAAAACAATAGGATATTATGTGGGAGATGATAAGAAGGAGACATGGAATGAAGATGTGGTTGTTGATGTCTCCGGCTCCGGTGTTGCAAATGGAAAAGAAAATAATAATGTGACAGGGATATACTTGTTGGATGGAGGACAGGTGACAGTTAACGGAAATCTGAAACTGACGCTAAGAAATGCTGTGCCTGCCACCAGAGGGGCGTCTTTAGGGGCAGATGTCGCCCATTATTATATGAGCGGGATTTATGCCGGTTATGGCGGAAAAACGGGTGATGGAAACCATGGAGACTCGAAATTTACAGTTAACGGCAATGTAGATATGGACGTTACCGGAGTTGCTCTTCAGGCAAACAAGGATGGATTTATTACGGTTCGCGGCGGAAAGATCAAAACCCATGAAATTAAGACATCCGAAACATATGCAATGCTTGCTGAAGAAGGTTCGGTATTTATGAATACCGGTACTAATGGAAATGAGCCGGGTACGGAAGATGTAGAAGTTTATGGTAATCTTGGTGTTATCAACAAAAACTACGGCTGGGATCCCAATCCGGGAAACCATGCTTCTCTTGTTTCTATTGCACTCACTACAAGTAAGTCTAAACTGACTGGCGGCGTGCTGAATGAATTTGCTGAAAATGGAAATAATCCGCATCAGTCAGGTATAGATATTTATTTGAAGAACGGTGGCCTATGGGAAAACCGATGGATTGGCACGGAGCGTGCTGCAGCAGTGCAGAAAAGAGAGAATAAAGATTCATATCTTTATACGGGGAGCAAGGTAAGAAAATTGATTGGCGGAGCTTCGGAAGCAGAGCGGGGAATCATCCATCAAAAAGAAAACAAGCCTATTACGGTTGAAAATTATAACGGATATGAAATGGTATATTATGACCACAGCTCTGATGGAAATATTATCGGGGGAGATTTTGTGGTAAAACATGCCGGTGAAGGCTCGCATATTACTCTCCGTACAGATAACAAAGGTCTCAATACTTCATCCACAAAAGCAGCGGATAAAAACCTTGTGAGTGCTACACTGAACAAACTGGCAAGCAAACTGTACTATAGTGCCTATAAAGATGGAGAAAGAAATCTTACCGGAAAAGTAGAAATTGCCGAAGGGCTGACAGCACCGTCCGCGAGCAGAGAAGGAAAAATCACCTACAAAGATGCGGACGGGCAGGGCCAGTACATTTATACTCCGGCAGTTGATCCGACTCCTCCTCCGGAAGGACAGACCGGAACGGTGTTTAATAAAGGTGTTATTAATGGTCAATTTGCTTTTGCGTCATCAAGTGATTTTGTTAAATATAAAGTCTGGCACAGTGATACAAAGACATATGATTTTACGAAAGACAGTATATTGAATGTGAAATCTATTACTGGTGAAAAAGATAAAATCACTGTCAATGCGCCGGGGATGACGCTTACCCTGAATTCCAAGGATCAGTATGGGATACAGAGTTATTGCGGACGTGGATATAAAGCTGATAATAATTATAAAAAGGTTCATGATGTTAATATTACCGCAAAAAAATTAATACTCAATGTTGACCAGCTGAAGTCCAAAGCCAGCGGCAAAGATACGTTTGGTATTATTTCCGGTTCTTCTCCGGGAAAAACTGTCACTGTTAATGGTGATGTCGATATTCATGTCACAAATAAATATTACAAGGAACCTGATGCAACCGGAGAGGCGGAACCGACTTTTACCAATGGGATTGCCACTGTCCATCATGGACGTGTAGTGATCAATGGTAATGTCAATATGGAAGTAAAAGTACCGGGGCAGGAGGCGTTAAAAGATGCTTCTTTCCTGAACCATTATTTTGTCAATGGTATTTTCTCAGGTTTAAATTATGACAAGGATCAGCCGGGCAGCAGTATCACCATCAGTGGAGATGCCAATATTTCCACTGACGGAACAGGCGTACATGCCGGCGCACGTTCGACAATTACCATCGGCGGCGGTGGGACGATCCGGACAGAAAAGCATAAAAATATATCCCATTTTGCTCTTAATGCGGAAGAAGGGATTATTAACATGAATGCCAAGCTCAATCAAGCGGGAGAAATGATTGGAGCAGGAAACCGTACAACAAAAGTGTATGGGAACATCGGTATTATAGACCGAGAAGAAAGTGCCAATATCAGCGGTTCCAGACCGACAGTTATCAATTTGGGATTGACAACATCTGACTCTGTCCTGCATGGTGTCGTTTTAGATGATTTTAAAGAACACAATAAAAACGAACCGGATAAGAAAGACATTCGTGAACGTACAGGATTATCCATGTATCTGCAAAATGGCGCTTCCTGGCATAATGAGGTCTGGGGAACCATGGTACCGTCAGAGCCGTGGCGTGGTGTTTCTCATTCCTTTACGGGCAGCAAACTGCGTTCTATTGTAGGAGGTAAGAATGCAGATCAGGCCGGTGTGATTTTCCAGGAAAATGAAAAGCCCATTACGGTAGAAAATTATTCCGGATATGTGAAAGTGCTCTATCAGCATGATAAATTACATCCTTCCAAGATAAAGGGCGGCGATTTTATTGTTCGGAAAGCGGCAGCGGGAAGTGGTATTACTCTTCGTACAGACAATACTGGGCTGAATACCTCTTCGGGCAAAGCGGCCGACAAGAACCTGGTGAGCGAGACACTGAACGCACTGGCAGGAAAACTGTACTACGAAGCCTATAAAAGCGGAGAAAAGAACCTGGCAGGGACGGTAGAAATTGCAGAAGGCCTTACAGCCCAATCAGCAACAAAGAGACTGGAAACCATGACCTACAAAGCCGGAACAGGACAAGGCCAGTACCTCTACACCCCGGCAACAGAAGATAATCCGAACCCGAATCCGAATCCCAATCCAAATCCCAACCCGAACCCCAAGCCGAAGCCTCCCATTATTTATGGAAGCAAAGAAA
>OLWA01000765.1_pt1 | contig 37892 bp, 31 predicted proteins | sample 1673251 | NCBI WGS metagenome assembly OLWA01 (sample SAMEA3178937, study PRJEB25190) | human gut metagenome | biome: human gut; feature: human-associated habitat; material: faeces | place: Austria | collected 2013 | reverse complement strand
TTTTTACACTCGCGTAGTTGTTTAACATTTCAACCGGGTTTTGCAGCTGACCCCAAAGTTTCCTCTTTGACTTTGGGGTGCATTTCATCTTTCTGTAGCACACCATTTCCGCTATTTCAAAATTGTTGATTTCCCCACTGATTTTCTACTGACCGACTTTTGCGGCTGACCCGCGATAAGGCGACTCTGTGGAGTGGCGGTATCTTTATCGCCACCCTTTCTACCGTCGATAAGGATATCGACGGGTCTGCGAGCCAGCTCCCCACTGGGGACGGCCCTCCCGGCCCCGTGACACCCAAAAACAAAGAAGCCCGCTGAAATTCAGCGAGCTTCTTGGCGGAGAGGACGAGATTCGAACTCGTGGTAGAGATTGCTCCCTACGTCGGTTTAGCAAACCGGTGGTTTCAGCCACTCACCCACCTCTCCTTGGCAGGCATTGCCTGATTGCGGGTACAAATTTAGCGGTTTTATTTTAAAGGTGCAAGCAAACGGTCAAAAATTTATTAGGCGACCGTTGCCTGCACCTTTTTTGAGATAGCGCTATCGCGTCTGTTATTTCTTGACGTTGAGCTTATTGAGGATGGCCTGGGGAACGGCTTCCTTGTTCAGATAGATATCTAATGTTTTGGCAAGGAAGTAGGGCTCAGACACATAGAAGAAACCGTCGTAGATGTTGTTGGTATCCCACGAATTCTTCACTTTGTAGTAGCGGTTGCCTTTCTGGTCAACGGCTTTGCCTACGATAACCATGCCGTGATCGTCGGTGGTTTCCTGACGGTCAAACATTTCCTGACGCATCTCCTGGGTAACATTGATTTCTTCAACCGGGCCTTCGAAGTTGTACTTGGAATTGTTGCGCTCGCTGTCGGAAAGTTTCACCCAGCGAGAAAGCTCGGTATCGTTCATGTCAGATTCGCTCTTGCCTTTGGGCATCAGGGCCACACCTTTGTTCCACTTGAAGCCGCCTTCGCTCACGTCGGCTGCCCAGTCTACGGAGTAACCGTTTTCAAGAGCGTTGTCAACCACGGCCTTGAGCTCCTCTAAGGGAATGTTATAGAACTGACCGTTTAGCCAGTTGTCGGAAACCTCAAGCTCAAAGGGCTGGTAGAAAGGATGGTGAGTAAATGATGTGATGGCAATGTAGTCGTTCACGTTGATGGGGAGTGAAGCGGCGAAAGTCTTGGGGGTGTAGGTCTTGCCTTCATATACGAATGAATCGGGTATCTCGCCGAAATAAGCGTCGAGAATACCGTTGAAGCCATTGCGCCATGCGGTGGACACGCGGCGGTTGGGCTTGCGTACTATGGTTTTTACATAACCCGACAGGAGGCTTTCCAGCTCACCGTGCACATGCTTGTCCTCGCCGTAGTTAAGACCCTTGTAGGCCTCTTCGGGCATTGCGCCGTACTTGGCCCAGATATAGGGAACGTCGAGACCCGAACCGCCCTGGCTGAACTGTGCCACACCGTAGCGGCGCACGAAACGGTCGGCTTTTTCATCGTAGCAGAGACGCACGGGGAACATTTCCGAAAGGTCGATAACCTTGCCGGTCTTGCGCAGGATTTCATCCTCGTAGAAGGAGTTGGACGAGAAGCACCAGCATGTTCCCGACTTGTTCTGGTCCTTGACCGGAGTGGTTTTCACTAAGTTGACATCCGTAAACGTGAAGCCTACGGAGTCCTTGGGCGCTTTCTTTTTGGGAGCGGCCGAAAGAGTCGCGCCCACTGCGAGAGCAAAGGCAATGCAGATCAGTTTTTTCATTTTCTTTTATGTAATAATATGATTGGTAATGCGAAACGGCGTATTATGAATAAAATTTTATCAAAGTTACAAAATTTTTATTTGAATTGACCAAATAAATATGCATTCGAAGCGTTTTTTGTAATTTTGTGGATGCAAGCATTTGCTCTTACCGAAAACCATTGAAAACATGTTTAAGATATTAGAGAAAGAGAGATTCTCGGAACACGTGGTGAAATTCGTGGTCGAGGCTCCGATGATAGCCTTTTCGCGGCGTCCGGGTCATTTTGTGATAGTCCGGGCGTGCGAGGGCGGCGAGCGTATCCCTCTTACCATAGCTGATGCCGACGTGGAGCGCGGCACAATCACCCTCGTTATTCAGGAAGTGGGTGTTTCCACGGCCAAGATATGCGCTCTCGAGCCCGGTGATTCGTTGATAGACGTAGTTGGCCCCCTCGGACAGGCCACGCATATAGAGAAAGTGGGCACGGTCGTGTGCTGTGGCGGCGGCGTGGGAGTGGCTCCGCTTCTGCCAATCATCAAGGCCATGAAGCAGGCCGGTAACCGCGTGGTTACGGTGCTGGCCGCCCGTACCCGTGAGCTGATAATACTCGAAGAACAGGTTGCTCCCTGGAGCGACGAGGTGATTATTATGACCGACGACGGCAGCTACGGCCGCAAGGGCCTCGTGACCGCCGGAGTGGAAGAGGTCATCAATCGCGAGAAGGTCGATCTTGTGGTCACCATCGGTCCTGCCGTGATGATGAAGTTCGTGGCGAAACTTACAGCCGGGTATGGCATACTCACCATGTGCTCGCTCAACACCATAATGGTTGACGGCACGGGGATGTGCGGCGCATGCCGCGTGACGGTCGACGGCCGCACCCGCTTCGTGTGCATCGACGGCCCCGAGTTCGATGCCCACAAGGTCGATTTCGACGAGATGCTCATGCGTCTGCGTTCATACGATAAATCAATAATGGAGGATGACAATCATGAAAAGCAATAATTCGGCGGCTGAAGGTCGCGATGCCGCCTGGCGCGTGGCTCTGCGCGATGCCATGCCGGCAAAGGAACGCACGGCTATCCCGCGTGTGAAAATGCCTGAACTCTCCCCGCAAGTGAGGGTGACGAATTTCGAGGAAGTGAACCGTGGTCTGACCCAAGAGCAGGCTCTCACGGAATCAACCCGCTGCCTCGACTGTCCCGACCCCCAGTGCGTCACCGGCTGCCCGGTAGCGATAGATATTCCCGGATTTATCAAGAATATACAGCGCGGCGATCTGCCTGAGGCATCCCGTGTGCTCCGGCTCACCTCGGCTCTTCCTGCCGTGTGTGGTCGCGTATGCCCGCAGGAGAAGCAGTGCGAGAGCAAGTGCATCTATAACCGCATGAAGAAACAGCCGGTGGCCATAGGCTATCTCGAGCGTTTTGCCGCCGATTCGCAGTCTGAGAAAGTAGCCGACGCTTCCCTTCCAGGCCCGAAAGACTTCAAATGCAAAATCGCTGTGGCCGGAAGCGGTCCGGCCGGCCTCTCGTTTGCCGGCGATATGGCTTCGCGCGGCTACGACGTGACTGTGTTCGAGGCTCTGCACGAGATCGGCGGCGTGCTGAAATACGGCATCCCCGAATTCCGTCTGCCAAACCGCGTGGTCGACGTCGAGATTGAGGCCCTTCGCCGTATGGGAGTGAAATTCGTGACCGATGTGGTTATTGGAAAGACGCTCTCCGTAGAACGCCTCGGCGAAATGGGCTTCAAAGGCCTCTTTGTGGGTTCCGGTGCCGGTTTGCCAGGCTTCATGAATATTCCTGGCGAGAACCTGATAGGCGTGATGTCGTGCAATGAATATCTCACCCGTATAAACCTCATGGGTGCGGGGCGTCCGGGCTTCGACACTCCGGTGCTTCGCGGTCATACGGTGGCCGTGATAGGCGGAGGCAATACGGCCATGGACTCCGTTCGCACGGCCCGGCGCATGGGTGCTGAAAGAGCGCTCGTGATTTACCGTCGCGGCGAGGAGGAGATGCCTGCCCGCAAGGAAGAGGTGGAGCATGCGCGCCAGGAAGGCGTGGAATTCCTCACGCTCCATAATCCCGTGGAATATCTGCCCGATGAGCTGGGTCGCGTAAGAGCCATGCGCCTGCAGCGTATGAAACTCGGAGAGCCTGACGCTTCAGGCCGTCGCCGCCCTGAGCCTATTGAGGGGGATATCGTGGAGATGCCCGTGGATCTGGTGATAGTATCCGTAGGCGTTTCGCCCAATCCGCTTATTCCGAATCATGTGGAGGGGATAGGTGTGAGCCGTCGCGGGACCATTGAGGTCAATCCGGATACCATGCAGTCGGCTGTCCCCACGCTGTTTGCCGGCGGCGATATTGTGCGCGGCGGAGCCACGGTGATACTTGCCATGGGCGACGGACGCCGTGCGGCCGCAGGAATGGACGTCTGGCTTTCCGGTTCAGAGAATGGGGCTTAAAAGCCTCGTAAGCGATTCCAGCACCTTGTGCCCGAGCGGACGCACGCGCCATTCAGGCTGGAATATGCGTGTGCAGTCATGCTGGTCGGTGATGAACTGGCGGCAGAGCGTAGCGTTGATTTCGGACGAGTAGAGAAACATTGTGGCCTCGAAATTGTGTTCGAAGCTGCGGAAATCTATGTTTGCCGAGCCTACGGCGCAAAAGCCGTCATCAATCATCATGGTCTTGCTGTGGAGCATCCCTGCTTCATAGAAATATATCTTTATTCCCGCTCTGAGGCATTCCATTACATAGCTTCGCGAGGCGTATGTGAGTATCTTCGAATCGCTGTTGGCCGGAATCATTACTCTTACGTCTATGCGGGCGAGGGCGGCCGTCTGCAGCGCGCGCAATATGCCTTCGGTTGGCAGGAAATAGGGCGTCTGGATATAGACGCGTTTGCGTGCGTTGCCTATGGCCTTGATCATCATGAACTCAACGTTGCTCCATTCACTGGTGGGACCGCTGCGGAGCATCTGCATGGAGCTTTCGCCGCATGGCGTGGTGTCTGTTTTTTCCGTCACCAGCGGATTGCCCATGAACGACCAGTCTACTGCGAATGAATATTCGAGGGCTCCGACTGCGGGCCCCGTGATTCTGAGATGGGTGTCGCGCCATTTGCCGAACTTGCCTCCATCCATGTAGCGGTCGGCGATATTCATGCCGCCGATATATCCGATCTTACCGTCGATTACGCCGATTTTACGGTGGTTGCGCCAGTTTATGCGGGTGGCCAGCAGCGGAAAGGTCACTCTGAAAAACGGATGTATCTCCACGCCGCCGTCGCGCAGCCGCCGGAAATAGGCGTTTGATGTGCCGAATGAGCCGATGTGGTCATATATCACCCTCACTCTCACTCCTTCCGCCGCTTTGCGAATCAGCGCGTCGGCGAGGCGTTGGCCGGAGGTGTCGTCGGAGAGTATGTAGTACTGTACATGTATGTATTCTCTGGCATTCTCTATGTCGGCCAGGAGCGAGCGGAATTTCGTTGTGCCGTTGTTGAACACTGTCACGTGGTTGTCGGTATAGAACTGGGCTCCGGTCAGTACACGGCCCATTTCCACCTGCTGACGCTCTGCGGGATTCAGAGCCGAGATGTCGGAGCTTTTGGCGGTTTCTGATTCGTTTCTGCGCAGGCGTCGTTTGTTACGGCGCGAAATCATGCGGGTGTTTTTGATGTTCCGCCCGAAAAAGATATACAGAAGGATTCCTATGGCAGGCATGGCCAGCAGCACCGTAATCCAGGCAAGAGATTTTACCGGATTGCGGTTTTCCGAAAGCACCACCCCCACTATAGTCAGAACCGTGGCTCCGTACAGCGCCACCAGTGTCCAGTAAATCCAGCTCAGCGGGGAGGCAAGGGCTATGATTACTGAATGCGACATCGGTTTTATCCTAAATTTATCCGAAGATACAAAACCGCCGCAACCGAAGCTCGCTGATTGCACATAAATCAGCATGATATGCAAAAAAAGCGTCCGCGCAATGCCGTTAATGCCGGCAGTGCGCGGATGCGTATGGATGTTTCTCAAGGTGGCTGTCCCGCGGAGGGAGTTGCCGGAGCCTGGAGATTACTCAGATACTACTTCAAAGGGAACCTCGGTGGTAACTTCTTTGTGCAGTTTGATGGTGGCGTTGTATTTGCCTACTTCCTTCACGGGCTCTTTGAGCACGATGAGCTTGCGGTCGATGTTGAAACCGAGCTTCTCGAGAGCCTCGGCGATCTGGATTGCGTTTACAGAACCGAAGATTGTGCCGGTGGAGCTTGTCTTGGCTCCGATGGTGAGGCTTACGCCCTCGAGCGATTTGGCGGTAGCTTCGGCCTCGGCCTTGAGCTGTGCGAGCTTGTGGGCACGCTGGCGCTGGTTCTCAGCAAGCACTTTCAGCGCCGATTCAGTGGCTATTACGGCCTTTCCGAAGGGGATAAGGTAGTTGCGGCCGTAGCCCGACTTAACTTCAACCACGTCGTCTTTGTAACCGAGGTTGTTGATGTCTTCCTTAAGAATGATTTTCATAAATCGTTAGCGTTAAAAGTGGTTTTTATTTCATCAGGTCAGTTACATAGGGCAGGAGTGCAAGATGGCGGGCACGCTTTACGGCCTGAGCCACGCGACGCTGGAATTTCAGCGAGGTGCCGGTGATGCGGCGGGGGAGAATCTTGCCCTGCTCGTTGAGGAACTTCTTGAGGAATTCAGGATCTTTGTAGTCGATGTATTTGATTCCGCTGCGTTTGAAACGGCAGTATTTTTTCTTCTTGACGTCAACTGACATCGGAGTAAGATAGCGGATTTCAGATTGTGTCTGTGCCATGGTTTAGCCCTCCTTTACTTCAGATTCAACTTCTTCTTTAGCGGTCACTGTTTTGCCAGCCTTGATGCTGCGGCGCTTTTCTGCGTATTCAGCAGCGTATTTGTCAAGACGGAACACGAGGAAACGGAGCACGCGCTCGTCGCGGCGGAATGCTGTTTCAAGTTTCTTTACCAGAGTGGGTTCGCCGTCGAATTCCACCAGGGTGTAGAAGCCGGTTGACTTCTTCTGGATAGGATAGGCGAGCTTGCGAAGGCCCCACATTTCTTCGTTCACGATGGTAGCGCCATTTTCGGTGAGCACCGTTGTGAACTTTTCTACCGCTTCCTTCATCTGGGCGTCAGACAAAACGGGAGTTAAAATGAAAACGGTTTCGTACTTCATGTTTTAATGAAATGTTTAATATGTTGATTGTTACTTTGTTGCCGCGGTATTTACCTTTGGCGCCGCAAAGTTAGTCATTTTTTATGTTATGTGCAAATATTCAGCGGGTGAGGGCTATATTGTTTTCGGCGGCTATGCGGCGCATGTTGATAAGGGCGTAGCGCATGCGTCCCAGGGCGGTGTTGATGCTCACCCCGGTGGCTTCGGCGATTTCCTTGAACGACATGTCGCGGAAAAAACGCATGTCGAGCACCTCGCGCTGGCTTTCGGGGAGCGCGCCTATTATACGATGGATGTCCTTGTTGATCTGTGAATCCACAAGGTAGTCCTCTATGTTTCCTTCGGTGAGGTCTTTGCTGTTGAGAATATCAACGGTCTCGTCGTCGGATGACACTGTGGTGTCCGATTTATCCTGACGGTAGAAGTCGATTATGAGATTATGGGCGATTCGGGTTATCCACGAGGCAAATTTGCCTGTTTCGGAATAACGTCCCTGTCTGATGGTGGTGATAGCCTTGATAAAGGTCTCCTGGAAGATATCGTCGGCGATATCGCGGTTTTTTACAATCGAACAGATGTAGGAGAACACGCGCGACTGATGGCGCATAAGCAGTGTGTCGAAGGCTTTGTTGTCGCCTTCGGCGTAGGCAGTCACCAGCATATCGTCGGTGAGCTTGTTGAGTTTCTGCATTTCTATTCCTCTTGGATTAAAGTTGGAGTAGACGTAGAATCTATAGGCAGTAAGGTATTAAATTGGAATAAATGATAGATAATGGTAAAAGTATAGTGGCGCAATGCGCTTTCTTTCCATAAACAAAGATATGGAAAATGTCAGGTTCCGGCAAATATTCCACTGATAATCGTCGGTGAATGTAGATTATTTAACTATCTATGCACAATAACTGTCAACGGATTCACATCGGTTGACAATTTCGGGCTGTCGGGTGAAAATATGTCATGGAGAGTAATAAATGAAGAAGTTTCGCGTTTTAATACTAAGGCTGCGGAGAGTCCGCCGCTTCCCGATAACCAAGCATCAACAGAATGCCTATGGCTAAAATATCAACATCACAACCCTTGTCGGAGACCCAGGGAAATAACGACGGAGACCACAGCCTCCGCTGTGGTCCCCGTAAGTCTACGCTGCAGATCATACGTCAGTTTGCCCGCGCCTATACTGTGATCGGGCGAAAGAAAAAATCGCCTCTTGACTCAGGCATCATCATCAACTGATCATATAGTCTCCTCGGGAGATATGAGAGAGGTAAGGAACATGGTGAGGAGCACTCCCGTCACTCCCACCAGCGTGGCGAAGATACTGAGGTCGCCCACAGTCACCACTGATCCCGGCATAGTCTTTTCGGCAACGAACTCCACGCTGAAATATCCGGTGGTGATAAATCCAGCGATATAAAGCGCATATTCTATCATAGCCGCTATCGCGTAGCGGCGCTGGGGAAGGCGGTTGAGCACCTTGCGTGTGAACCATGGCGAGGGCACGTGGCCCGGAAGCTGCGAGTGAAGCAGTTGGCGAAGTGCGTCGTCAGTAGGTGAGGAGAATTTATTCCGTGTCATTTCTATATTCGTTTATTGTCTTTGCCATTTTAGCTTTTGCTCTCGAAAGGTGCGATTTTACCGTTCCTTCGGGAAGCCCCGTTATTTTCACTATTTCTTTGAGCGGCCGGTCCTCATAATAGAAAAGCAGCACTATGGAGCGTTCTGTTTCTGAAAGCGATGCCATGGCTTCTGCAAGATCGTGGCTCAGCTGCCATGAACGGTCGGCCGAGGCTCCGGATTCTATTTTGTCGGCATAGCTGTTTATGTCGTCTGTCGGGGTGCGTCTGCGCATCTGGTCAGTAAACTCGTTGAAAGCTATGCGGTAGAGCCATGTCTTGAACCTCGACACACCTCTGAACGAGCGCAGTTCCGAGTAGGCTTTCAGGAATGTTTCCTGGGCTATGTCGTCGGTAAGCGCGGCGTCGCCGAGTGTCAGGTTGTAGATGAAACCGTGCAGCCCCGGACTGTACTCGTCGACCAGCCGCGCGAAGGCGCGGTGGTCGTCGAGTGTCACGCACAGGGTTATCAGTTTCAGCTCTTCAAGCTTACTGAGCATTTTTTATCTCTCGTTGGTGGGGAGGTTGGTCGGAACATCGGTGCCTTTGGGCTGCTGAGCGCCGAAACGGTTGCTTTCTGAAACCACGTCGTAAGGATTATGGATTCCGCTTACCTCCGCCTCTTCAATACGGGGCTGGTCATCCTTTTCCTCGTCGTGGCGGCGTATGAAGAAGAGGGCGAGATTTGCCAGGCCGATGAAGAACGGGAAAACGCCAATCCATGCCATATCCATGTTGTCGGTCAGCTCTGCCATGGCCCAGATGCCTATACCCACGCCTATCCATATTATCGCGCGGTAGAGAGTGCGGTTGTTCGAGCGGCTCCTGTAGAAATCGGCCGGCAGGGGATAGTTGCGGCTTATGGCCATCTCTACCACACGCATTTCGTAGCGTTTGCGTGTGTTGAGTGACGACATTATCACCGCCACTATCGCCACCGGGACGGCACATCCGAATACGATGCCGAAAATCCCTACGATGAAAGGCCTTGTGTCTTCATCAATCATGTCCCGGTCTGAGACTCTTACTTCGGGGGCTATCCACACGGTACGTGTGGCAAGTGAGTCGGAATTGATTTCGGAGAGCTGGCTTTTCAACTCTTCCTTGAGCTCGGCTATCTCGCGACGCTGTTCGGGATTGTCGGAATTACGGTTACATGACCATGCGGCTGCCAGGAGAGGCAATGCTGCCAGAAACGGAATGATACGGTGAAAAAGTTTCATAATTATCTGTTTTTATTGTTTGTATTTTCTCTTTTATACATTCTCTGAGGATGCTTTCATCTCTTTGACGGAAACCGCGACTGAAAAGTTGCAGCCGATGAGAAAACTTCACAAAAAAACTTACATACTTGATTCGTCCTACACGTCACAACGGCAGGGATTCCACTTCAAGACGGGAATTTACGGGCAACTTTCCGGCTGCTCCCATCTCCACAAACACTTTCGCGCAGAGAACGGTCCATTTGTCACCGTAGGTCATATTGCTGGAATGGTTGTAGCCAAGACAGTGACCGTATTCATGAAACATTGCCTGACGGGGATAGTTATGTGGATTGCTTCCGGCCGGGGTGGCATCGAAATATACTCCTTTATAGCAATAATCGGCCAGGCCGTAGGTTGTACCTCCTCCGAGGCCCCCAACTCCCACCACACGTCCGAGCACAAGTCCTCCGTGATTACGTATGTGTGTGCGGAGTGCGTCAAGATTTATGGGGTTATGTGCATTGTCCACCAGTATGCCGTCGTATTCATCAAGCGCGGTGTTGAAATAGTCGGATGAGAACATATAGGCCATATTGAGGGCCAGCGCCACTCCGTGACGGCATAGAAGCGGATCCATGTGGCGCCAGTATGCATGGCCGTTGTCTGCACTGTAGGGTGAGAAGCGTATATACCACCGACTGTCTATTTCGGCGATTTTTGCCATGAAGGGATCATCGGTCTCGATGCGCAGGGTCACGTCGGAGGGAGAGAGCGACGACTGGGCCGGTACGCGGATGCGCCTTCCTGAGGTTGTGACGAATGTGCATTCACGTTCCACAGCCGGAATGTCGAATTCCGCTTCCATGAAGGGATATATGGTCTCGATTCTGGCAAGCTCCACAAATTCATGGCTTATGGAGTTAAACCGGCATTTCACTGTGACATTTTTCAGCGTGGCCGGAGCAAAGAATTTTATTCCAAGGCGGTGTGAGGAGGTGATGGACGCCTGTAGCGGGGCGTTGACTCTGAACGAACGGCGTGAGGCGTCGTAGAACACTTCGCGCGGTTCGTCGGCAAGAAACATAGTGTCGGTGTCAAATTTCGAGTAGTCGCAGTCGCGCACCACGATCGTGCCGTCGTCTATATCCGGATGCCGGTAGTCCAGTGTTATGTGAGCCACTTTTCCGGCTTCGGCCTGACAGTATTCAAACCGGTAGCGGTAGAGGAATTCAGAGCCGTCGTCGCGCCGCGACTTCACTTCCACATAGCCCGATAGCGGTCCGTCGGGAGCGAGCGTGCAGAGCGACATCGTTTCTGTTATGTCATGAGCCGTTATTCCAGTGCTTCCGACGGTGAGGCCCTGCGGGGTGAGCGCGGCAGGCACGGTGCAGCCATCGTCGAGCGTGATGCTTGCCGATACCACAAAGCGCCTTAGATATTCCGACGGCATCTGTAGGCTGACAGCGATTTTGGCCACACACAGTTCCAGATTTACTTGTCGTGAGAATCCTTCCTGCGATTTCCCTATGCTGAAATTAAGCTTTTTATAGTAGAATTCTCCGTTGAGCGCTTTCCCTTCGTCGCAGCTATCAAGCCATGGCGAGGAAGCGGTGGCGGGTGTCACGATTTCACCATTGTATTTCTCCGAGGTGGTGGCGAGAAATGCGATTGTATAATCGCCGTATGCCAGTCCCTCTATGGTCACCTCTTTGAAATCAGGGCTTACCTGGCTGTAATGCGGTGAGAGTACGTTGCCTCGGCTGTCGGTAAGCACGAACCAGAGGCCTTTCAGCGTTTTCTCGTCCGAGACTTCTGCGCGCGAGGTCACGCTGCCGTCGATTATCGGGGCCGTGTCGATGCTGAAAGTGGCTTTTCCGGATGGTATGAGGTCAGGCTCGTCGGTCCGGCTGTCGGCACACCCTGTCAGCAGGGCGGCGCAAAGCCAAAGGATAGATATGTAGATTGCAGTCCTCATTCCGGTCATTGTTTGATTTTCACACATCGAACCGAAGCGAATGCCTCCATCTGCAGCCGTTCCTCGGTGATTTTTGTAGTCGGATTCCCTTCAAATTTCATCCACCGTGCGAGGGCATGTCCGCCGGGACAGCCATTGTTGCTGTCGGTCCAGAGAGCGGCGCGGAGGCCGAATCCAGGGTCTGCTGAAGTGCTCTTGTCGCCTTTGTTTCCGGCCAGAGGGATTATAAGGAAGCGGCGTGTATCCAGCGATGTGAATTTCACATAAAGCTGACGGCCGCCTATGCCGGTGGGAGTTTCCAGTGTGCCGTCGGCCTCGTGGAGTGTGGCAAGGATGTGTTCGCCGTTGCCGGCAACATACATTCCAGGTATGGTCGCACCGGTGGGGAACATGGATTCGAATTCATCGCGGGTGGGAAGGCGGTAGCCTTCGGGGCAGGGAAGGTGTGAGGCCGACTGCCAGGGAACATCCTGGGTCTGGTTCCCCAGGTTGTTGGAGGGATTGTAGCCATGCCAGGGGATGTAAGGATAGTTGCGGCCGAACTGGAACAGCGCTCCGACGGAGTTCACCCAATTTTTTTTATACATTTCTTCGACGGTGAGACCGTCCAGCGTATATACCTGTTCATGGGAGTCGGATGAAAGTGAATTGAACGCCATCCATACGCTGCCGCCGATTTCTACCGTTTCAATCTGGCTCGAACTGGGGGCAACTCTTATCTCCACGAAATCATAACTCTGCGAGAACAGAGCGTTCTTCAGATGGATTATCATCGAATAGCCCAGGCGTCCGCGCTTCTGCTCAGGAACGTTTATCTCGAAAGCCGAGACGAAACCGTCGGCGGTTTCGGTGGTTTTCATCTCGCCGATCTCCACACCATTGTCGGCGCCGTCGCTTCCGGTTATTTCAATGCGTGTGTCGGCAAGGAATGCGAGGCGTATGCCCTGCGCGCCTTCCTCGGGCACGGAGACTATATTTTTGTCATAGTCCACTTCCACGGTGTGAGGGATGGTGGAAAGAGCGCGGTTTATGGCAATTCGGCTGTCAGAGTCGGGTTTACCGGTCACGGTTCCTCCCTCTTCCCAGTCCTCGACGGTGAATGTGCCGTTTACGGTGGCTCCGGCGTTGAGAAGCTCTATCTCATACACACGGTTGCATTCCACGGCCGGAATCTCCACTACGGTGCGGAACGGAACGTCGTCATACTCACCTCCGATTGTCACCGAGACGCCTTCGTCGGTAGGGAACAGAAAGACAGCCCCTTCCTCTTTTCCGGAGAAAGGTGCGGAATAGCTTTTCTTGTAGCTCACCGTATTGTCGGACGACGTATGGCTTTCAGCAAACGGGCACGTGGATGCCGCCGCGTTTTCTACCGTCAGGCGGTTGACGCGTATTTTGGCATCGGCCGTGGTGTTGAGGTCGATTCTTGCCACACCGTGTTTTAGGGTCACCGTAAGTTCGCCGCCGCGTTTCGGAGCCTCGGCTGTGGCCCATAGGAAATCCGGGGCCGATGTGTCGCCGTCACGGCTCTCGATCACTGTCTCGCGAAGCTCTGTCTCGGTGGTGACGTTTTCTTCGGCGGGGGCCGATGCGCCCGCAAGAAAGTAAAGTGTCGTGTTGCTGCCGCTCACCGAAATGTCGGCGCGTCCGTCGCCGTCGGGAGTGATGCTTCGGGTCTTGTATATAATTCCGTCGGCGGCCTGATATACGTTAAGCTCTCCGACTGTTTCATGTCCGTCGGAAAGAGTGCCGAAAGAGGCTCCTTTCACCATCAGGCTGCACACGCCTTCGCTCCCGGTGTCAGGGTCGTCGTTCTGGCTGCATGCACTCAGATAAATCATTGAAAATACCGGAATAAGATACCGGATAATAAACCATAGGCAGTTTCTCATATTTCCCTATATGCTAAAGAATGTGCGTTGTCTGGATACGAGGCCTTGTGGGGACTCGCGCTTGAAGCCGCAAAGATACGAAGCCCGGCGGTTTTCCACAAGTTTTGCGTTTATGAGAACGTGTTATTATTCCGTTTTATTATCATGCCGGAATATTCCTTAGGTCAAAAATTGTGGTTATCGCAAAATTGTACAAGTAAAAAACAAATATATACAAAAGTAATACGTGTGGATTTTGGTATTTTTGCAGTTCATCACAATACCGGACCAATCATGAAAACTACATCCCACAGTCATCTCTTCAATGCGGTAAAATGCATTGCGTCAGCAGTGTCATTTACCTTCTGTATTTCGGCCTACGCGCAGAGCTCCATCAATCTTTCGCAACTCGACTTGTCTAAAATCAATCAGGGATACGGCAAAGCTGTGCCGGGCAAATCTGTATCAGGCGACCCGGCTATGGTTGCCGGTGAAAGTTATAGCGATGTGATAGGCACCCATGCTCCTTCGTCGTTCAAAATCAATCTCCACGGAAAAGCCAGGAGACTCCATGCCAGGGTGGCCGTGGGCGATCGTCCTGCCTCGGCTGCCGGCAAAAATTTAGAGCGCATAGCGCTTGTAAACGGCACCAGCATGCTGTTCGCCAACGACGGTAATCAGCGCCGCTTTGTGGCCGTTACGGGCAATGGCGGCGAGATCGAGCGGGGCTCGGTGAAGATTGTAGTAAAAGGCGACGGCAGGGAACTCCCTGCTGGAGGTGTTGTGAGAGGAGGGGAGAGCCCGATGGCGATAGATCTCGATCTCAAAGGAATAAACACTCTTGAACTCATAGCCGAGACCACCCCCGACGGTCCCAGCGGCGACAATGTGCTCTGGATAGAGCCTGTGATTGAATATGAGGGGGAGGCCCCGGTGGCTGTCGATGCCGCTTCTCAGGAAAAAGGGCCTGAGATGACCTCGCAGGCTAAAAAACGACTCGAAAGCAAAATCCGGAAGCTGCCGGTGATGACAGTTCCCGCATCTACACTCACCGGTTATGACTGGCTGGTGACACCCGGAAAGACATCCGCGGCCATTTATGCTACGCCCGACCGCAAAAGCATCGTGGTGGCAAACGACATGGTGTCGCGCACATTCCGCATTTTCCCCAATCTCGCCACCACCGATTTCGTTAACCGCATGACGGGCGAGAGCCTGCTGCGTGCCGTGAGTTCCGAAGGTTCCGTGACAATCGACGGAAAGGACTGGACAATAGGAGGCCTTGAAGGTCAGCCCGAACGCGCATATATAAAGGAGGCCTGGATAGATTCGCTGGTCACCGTGGCCAATTCGTTCATGGTGGAGGATTTTGAGGTTCATCCTATCGCCGAGGACATCAAGTGGGCACGCAGCCGGTGGGCGCTAAACAAAAAAGCACCTACAGGCAAGGAAATCACCTTCACGCTGCGTGGCGACAAGGAGCTAACCGACGCCAGAATCAAGCTCTCTGTGGCCGTTTACGACGGAATTCCCGTTATACGCAAGCGGTTCACCCTTGAAAACGGTACCGGCGCACCGATAAATGTGGACAGCTTCAAGGTCGAATTCCTGGCTATGGCCGAACCGGAATCGCCCGGCGGTGGCGATCCGCGCACATTCCTGCTCCCCAACATCCACGTGGAAAGCGACTATGCCTGCGGAGGAAGCTTCACGGAGAAGGAAACCGACATAACCGAGAAATGGGTCACCGACCCCCGGTATACCTCGCAGCGCAACTGGCTGATGCAGACCCCGTGCATACTGGAGGTCTCGCCTAAAATCGGCCCTGACCAGCTGATTGCCGCCGGCGGTTCGTTCCGTTCGTTCAGTGTATATGAAATGCCTTTTGATAGCTACGACCGTGAACGCAAGGGACTCTTCACGCGTAACATGTACCGCACCATCGCCCCCTGGACCACTGAGAATCCCATATTCATGCACCTCACCTCAACCGATCCCGAGGTTGTGAAAACGGCCGTGGACCAGTGTGCCGACACCGGTTATGAAATGATAATCCTCAGCTTCGGTTCCGGACTCAACGCCGAGGACGTTTCGGATGAAAACATAGCCCGCTTCAAATCCCTCGTGGACTATGCGCGGAGCAAAGGAATAGACATGGGTTGCTACTCGCTGCTGGCGAGCCGCTGGATAAGCGATGACGTAGACGTGATAAACCCCGCCACCGGCAAACGCGGTGGCATGACCTTCGGCAGCTCGCCATGTCTGTCGAGCGACTGGGGACACGAATATTTCAGGAAAATAAAGACCTTCTTCGAGAAGACCGGCATGAAATGCTTCGAGCACGACGGCTCATATCCCGGCGATGTCTGCGCGTCGACCACCCACACATATCATAAAGGCCTGAACGACTCGCAGTGGAACCAGTTCCAGACCGTCACCGCCCTTTATCACTGGATGTGCGAGAACGGCATTTATCTCAACGTGCCCGATTTCTACTTCCTCAACGGCTCAACAAAGGTAGGAATCGGCTACCGTGAGGCCAACTGGTCGCTCCCCCGCGAACGTCAGCTTATCCATACGCGTCAGCTCAACCACGACTGTACCTTCGAGCGTCCCGCCTCGGCTCTCTGGAGCTTTGTGCCCCTTGTGGAATATCAGGGTGGAGGAGCGGCGGCCACACTCGAACCGCTCAAAGACCATCTTTTCGAATACCGCACGCTTATGTTCCAGAACTATGGAGCCGGCGTCCAGGCTTGCTACCGCGGCCCGCGCCTCTACGATTCGCCTGAAACGCGCCAGGCCGTGCTCGACGTCATAGGATGGTATAAGAAATACCGCAATATTCTGAACAGCGACATCATCCATCTGCGTCGTCCCGACGCGCGCGACTGGGACGGCATAATGCACGTGTCGCCTACTGAAAAGGAGCGTGGTATGGCCATGTTCTACAATCCTACCTCTGAGGTGATGAAGCGCCGTATAAAATTGCCGTTGTACTACACCGGCCTCACCGAGACGGCAAGCATCCGCGAGCAGGAGGGAACCCCGGCCAAGTATCGCCTCGGCCGTGACTATACCGTTGAACTCGACGTCACCATTCCCGCCAACGGTTACACCTGGTACGTAATTGAAAAATAATTCAGGTATGAAACATCATATTTCACGGGCTTTCCTCACAGGAGTCATTGGCATTGCAGCATGCGCCGCACATGCCCAGACGAGCACACCGCTTAATCTTCCGGCTCTGTTCGCCGACCACATGGTTCTTCAGCAAAAAACTGACGCCCCGGTATGGGGGCGCGGCGATGCCTCGCGCACGGTATGCGTGGTCGGGAACTGGAATACGGCTGATACGGTCAGCGGCACGGTCGACGATTACGGACATTGGGCCGTAAACCTGCCTACACCCTCCTACGGTGGCCCTTACAGTCTGGAGGTATTCTATCGCGGACTTCCGTTGCTGCCGTTCTCACTTTCAGTCGAACCATAACCATTCCTAAAAATGAATTGCATAAATAATTTACTTGTAATAAGCGCAATGGCATTACCTCTGTTGGTGAATGCGCAGAAAGCGACCGTTGGCCTTTCGGCCGACGGCGGTAAACTGAACTATAAAGTCAGCTACAATGGCAAGACGCCGGTTCCGGCCTCACCGCTCGGTATGAAAGTTGACAATATCTGTCTCGGTACCGACATCGCATCTTTTTCAAAAAAAACCGGGGCGGAAACGTCATACACTGTAAAGAGACAGGACGGCTCGAGCTTTTATGTCGATGTCCGTGAGTTCGATGACGGCGTGGCTCTGCGATACCGCATTCCCGCCGACGGTCCTAAATGTATCTACAGCGAACAGACGGCCGTCACTTTTCCCGAAGGTACAAGAGTGTGGTATGCTAGCGGCCCGTTTCAGTATGGCTGGATTCAGGCATATCAGGACCGCGATATAAGTAAGATTGACGACGAACTGCTTGCTCCACCTGCCACATTCCGGCTTCCCGACGGGACATACGCCGCGGTCACAGAAGCTAATCTCCGCAATTTCCATGGCGCCGTTCTGTTTGGCAATAACGACAACAGCGTGAATTTCGGTTATGTCGAAAACAAGGGCCACGTGGAATCCGGCACCATAACCGGTATGCCAGGCAACTATATCCACGATGTAGTCCGTGATTATCCGTGGATTGCTTATCCTGATGAGAAATCTGGTGAGATTGTCACCCCCTGGCGTGTGATAATGCTTGCCTCGGATCTCGACGGCCTGGTGAACAACACAATAATCGGTAAAGTGGCCGATGCTCCCGACCCCGAACTGTTTCCCAAGGGAAAGGATACCGAATGGATTAAACCGGGGCGTTCCGTCTTTACGTGGCTTACCGAGGGCAACAATCGTCTGAGCGTGGCGAATCATAAGCGTTATGTGGACGGAGCCGCGGAATTGGGGCTGCAGTCGGTAGTTGTGGATGATGGCTGGGAATTATGGCCGCAGACCGAACCTGAAGGCTCAGCCCATACAAAGTGGGAATATCTCAAAGACCTTACCGATTATGCCGCGCAGCGGGGTGTGGATATCTGGGTGTGGCGTCCGTCATCCGTCAGAGCGGGCAATAAGACAGATATCGGACTGGTGGATGCTGGAGAGCGCAGGCAATTCATGAAGAAATGTGCCGAGACCGGCGTGAAAGGACTTAAGATTGACTTCTTCCACACCGAGAATCTCTTTACAGTAAATCTGATGGAGGAGATTCTGAAGGAAGCCGCCAGAAACAAACTCATGGTGATTTTCCATGGTGTGAACAAACCCACTGGCGATAACTTCACTTATCCCAACCTGCTGGCGAAAGAGGCTGTGCGCGGTCTCGAATGCGTGGGCGCGGAGAACTCGTGGGCGCCCGGTCCGGCGTGGACTTACCACAACACTGTGCTTCCATTCACAAGATGGCTGGCCGGGCCTGCCGACTATACCCCTCTGAACTTCCGGGCATTCTGTCCTAAAGAGATATCGTTTGCCCATCAGCTTGCTTCTATCTACACATTCACCTCGCCCATGCTCATATTAGCAGCCGATATGGAGGATATGCTTTCTACTCCCGGCCGTCAGTTCATAGAAGAGGTGCCGGTGACATGGGATGAAACCAGAGTGCTTCCTGAAAGCAAAATCGGTGAAATAGCCGCAATCGCGCGTCGGAGCGGAGATATATGGTACCTTTCGGTTCTTAATGGCGGAAAACAGTATGCCGGCAATCTTTCCACCGATTTCCTGCCTAAGGGGAACTATCGCACGACCATCGCCTCCGACAAGGATAACGATCCGCGTCAGATTGCCCTGACATCCGGAAAGACTAAAAGCGGCCGTCCGCTCAAGGTAAATCTCATCCCCGGCGGAGGCTATCTGGTGAAGTTTGAGCGAACTAGATAACCCGAAGAAATACTAAATTACTAAATGTAGGGCTGCTCCATGGAGCAGCCGTTCGACACGGTATTGATTGCCAGCTGATGCACGAGCGTGTATCCCTACGATTATAGTAAACAGGCAATTATAATAGACAGGCGATATGTCAAACATGGATTTGACACATCGCCTGTTTATTTGGACTTATGTACGGGGCGTTATTCGCCGAGTTTGGAGTATTCCTGATCGGTTACCGGTTCGAGCCATATGTTTTCGGTATTCTCACCGGGTACGGAGAAAGCAAGGTGGGCAAACCAGCTGTCGGCGGCTGCCCCATGCCAGTGTTTCACATTGGCGGGGATGTGGATTACGGTGCCGGGCAGAATCTCTACAGCGGGTTTCCCTTCTTCCTGATACCAGCCGCGGCCGGCCACTCCCACGAGCATCTGGCCTCCGCCCTGGGTGGCTTTGTGGATATGCCAGTTGTTGCGGCATCCAGGCTCGAAGGTCACATTGGCGAATGGTATCTGGCTGGATGAAACGGGAGCGAGATAGCTGTTACCGATAAAATATTGGGCGTATGCGGTATTGGGTTCGCCGATGGGGAAAATCATCTCGCGTTGGAACTGAGCCTTTGCGTCGTCGCCCTTCACATCGTCGTTCCACACCTCTTTGGCCAGACGGAACGCGGCCCATGCCTTAGGCCATCCGGCGTAGAATGCTATGTGGGTGATGATTTCGGCTGCCTCGGTGCGGGTTATGCCGTTTTTCCTGGCCTCCATCAGATGGAATTTCAGCGAACTGTCGGTGATTCCCTGGGAGATGAGGCTGGTGATGGTCACGAGGGAGCGGTCGCGGAGCGAGAGCAGGTCGTTGCGGCTCCATACTTCGCCGAATAATATATCGTCGTTCAGATGGGCGAATTCCGGTGCGAAGTCCCCGAGGGCATCGCGTCCGGCGGTCTGGGTGACCTTGACGCGCTGGCGTGCGCTATTCAGATTGTTGTCCTGAGCCATAACATTTACTGATAGAAAAAAGGTTGTTATTAGTATTGCGATTGTTTTCATTTTACTGAAAAGCTTAGCGGTGACGGCATTATATTTACGATGCAAAATTAATACGTGGCTGCGCCGCCCACTAAACATTATTACGTTTTCTCCTACCAGCTTTAAAGATAATTGTGTGGCAGCTCCGATAAATTGCTATTTTTGCAACGCAACAACAATCGAAACATCCGCATGACTATCCGACAGACAGTAAAACTCGATTCAATCGATGCCTACAACAAACTTTACGGCCTAACCACCTACCATCCGCTGGTGACGGTGATCGACCTCAAGAATGCTACAAATCCGGTGAACCATATCCGCATCGACTACGGTGTCTACGCCCTGTTTCTGAAAAACGGCGTCAGCTGCACCCTGAAATACGGCAGAGAGAAATATGATTATCAGGAAGGCACCATAGTGAGCTTCTCGCCAGGACAGACCGTGGAAGTGGATATGGATAGGGATGTGACCTCACCCGATGTGATAGGCCTGATGTTCCATCCTGACCTTATCTACGGCACTCTGCTCGGGGAGCGGATACATGACTACGGATTTTTCGAGTATTCGCAGCGCGAGGCTCTGCATCTGTCGGAGAGTGAGAGGGAGCTGTTTCTGGAATGCCTCGACAAAATACGCCGTGAGGTGATGCATCCTGTCGACAAGCATTCGGCCGACCTTATTTCGGCCAATATCAACCTGCTTCTTGAGTATCTCAATAGGTTCTACGACCGCCAGTTCATCACCCGCCATAAAGTCAACAACGATATCGTGGCTGCGTTCGAGCGCGAACTTCGCAGGTATTTCGACAGCGGCAAGTGCCGCGACGGGCTGCCTACCGTGGCCTATTTCGCTGAAAAGGCATGCCTTTCGCCGGGATATTTCGGCGACCTGATACGCAAGGAGCTGGGAATATCGGCCAAAGATGTGATTTCCTCACACTTGATTTCCATTGCCAAGCAGCGCCTGGCGTCGACAGATACCGACATAAGCATCATAGCCTACGATCTCGGCTTCCAATATCCGCAGCACTTCACCCGCCAGTTCAAGCGTCAGACCGGACAGAGCCCCACGGAATACCGCATTGCTTCCGGCCGTTGAGGCCGGATGGCAAAATAGCGTCAGATACGTAGCGATACTCCGAGATTGACGCAGCGGGGCAGGGAGGGGCCGTAGATATAGCCCGAGTCGCGCTTGGGGCCTTTGTCGAAATCGCTCTGATAGGAATTGAAGATGTTGCTTACACCTGCGGAAATGTCGAGATTCACGCGGTTGAACAGCCTGAATGTGTAGGTGAGTTTGTCCGAAGCATCGAAAAACGACTGTGTTTCCACTGCAAGATCCACATCAGTACCCGAGCCTTCCATGTGCTGCACCAGCATAGGGCCTGTGGCTGTTCCTGTCACTGTGGCTCTGAGCGAATGGGTTATCTCCCAGTTGGCCGTAAGGTAGCCGTAGACATCGGGGGTACGGAACATGCGTTTCTCGGCGGGGACGTCGGGATTGTCGCTCCACTGTTCTGGCTTCTTGTAGCGGCTGCGCTGTAGCGTAACGCCTCCCTGTACATCGAAATGGTTGGAGAACACGGCTTTTGCCTCGATGTTCACGCCGGCCACGCGGGCGCCGGAACCGTTATAGCGCTCAAGCACGGCATTGCCGTTGGCATCGAGGCCGTCGAGCTGGCGTAGCGCGAACACGTCGCGGAGGTCGGTGAAAAAGCCTTCAACCAGAAGGTTGGTCTGCACGTTGCCGAAACGGTGATACATGTCGGCCGACATGCTTACACTCTGCGAACTTTCCTGCTTGAGGCCAGGAGCCAGAACGGTGACCACGCGCTCGCCACCCACAATGGCCACGTGGAAGTCCTCGTCGTAGGCCTGCGGCGAACGGAATCCGGTGGAATAGGAGGCGCGGAAGTTGAAGTTGTCGGAGGGATTGAAGCGTATGTTGAGGCGGGGGGAGACTATTGCTTTGTGGATCAGAGAATGCTTGTCGACTCGCGCGCCCACGAGGAAGCCCCACTTCTCGTTGCGCCATTCGTTCTGGAGGTAAGCGCTGTAGATGTTTACGGTCTGGAGTATGTCGTGGTCGTAGCCTAATGTCACATCGTGCAGACGGTTGTAGGTGTATTCCACTCCGGCCACGAGTTCGGAGGGCATGAACAGCAGGCGGTCGAAGGGGTGTGTCCACTGCGAGCCTGCCGTGGCCACTACATCCGAGGTGCGGCCGTAGGCATCGGGATCCATCTCGGAGCCGTAGTAGCTTTTGCGCCGTGTGGCCTGTGTGGCGGCGAACACCGACAGATGGTCGCGGCGGTCGCGCATCCAGAGGTCGAAAGTGGCTTCGCCGGCGTGTATGTTATGGTCCACTTCCTCGGCTATCATCGCCTTGTGGGCCGGCTGGTCGAGATTGTCGCCTCCGCGGCGGTATTCGTGGGTGTTGTGGTATTCTACGGTGAGCTTGGTGTTGTCGGATGTCCGGAAGAACGAGCGGGCGCCGATGGTCTGGCTGTTGAGTTTGGCTATTTCGGTGAAGCCGTCGCCGTTGTCGTCGTAGCCGTCGCGCGAGCGGCTCTGTCCGTAGATGAAGGCGCCTGCCTTATTGTTGTCAGTGACCACCGAGGCATTGACCGTGGTGTTATTGTCGAGCGCTCCGGAAGGCCCTATGAAGGAGAGCTTATGGGAAAGTGTGGCTGAATTGGACAGCGGATCCTTGGTGATGATGTTGATGGTGCCTCCCACAGCCGAAGAGCCGAACAGAGCCGAGCCGCCTCCGCGCATCACCTCCACGCGGTCAATCATGTTGGCGGGAATCTGTTCGAGTCCATAGACGCCCGTAAGGGCCGAGAATACCGGCCGAGAGTTCATGAGTATCTGGGAATAATGTCCGTCCAGTCCGTTGATTCTCACCTGAGTGAAACCGCAGTTCTGGCAGTCGTTTTCCACTCTGACACCCGGCTGGAAATCAAGGCCGTCGGCCAGTGAGCACGCACCCACATTGAGGAATGTCTTGCCTGAAAGCACATTGACGAGCGACGGGCTTTCACGCCGCCGTGTCTCGGTTTTCGAAGCGGTGACCACCACCTGATCGAGCATGAATGCGTCGGGTTTGATTTCGAAATTCAGTTCCTTGGTCTCTTTGCTCTTTACTGTGACCTTGCGGCTTTCGGTGGAATATCCCATGAAAGACACTGTCACAGTGTATTCGCCGGGCACAAGGTCGCGGAACACATAGTGGCCCGAAGCGTCGGTCATAGTGGCTATATCGGTATCGGCGAGGCGTACAACGCATCCCGGAATATGTTCGCCGTTTTCTGCGTCTATCACATGGCCGGTCAGATTGGCATCGGAAACAGGGGCATTTCCAGCGCCTATGGCAAGCAACCGCCCCATGAGGAAGGCAATTGCCACAAGTGTTTTTTTGCTCATAATTTACTTACTGTTTTCAATCAGAGCGCAAAATTACTACGTTGGAAAGAAATTTCAAATACCTATAAATAGTGATATTTTCCGGCTGGGATATGTATCTGCTTGAACTTTACTCCGTTGTCTCGTCAACGAGATAGGCCAGTGATTCGTATGGGCGTCCTATGGTGTCGGCCATCGATATCTCGCAGGTGCGTGCCAGCGAGTAGCAGCCGTCGAATTCACGGCCGGATATATCCGCTTTCTCCTCTTTCACAGCTGTTTCAGCTATCTTTGGGAACATGAATCCGCGGTCGCCCGCCGCGCCGCAGCACTGGCAGTCGAGCGGAACCACCACCTCGCGGGCGCACTTCTGTGCAATCTCGCGCATAATGCCGTCGACGCCGATGATGCGCGCGGCGCAAGTTGGGTGGAGCAGCACGGTTCCTTTGGGCTTGGTGACCTTGAGCCGGGGCATCGCTACGGAGAGCAGCCACTCCGTGATGTCCATAATCTTCAGCGCCGCATACTTGCGTTTGTTTTCCTCGGTGAGGGATGCCTCCATGTCGCGCAGGAGGGTGTGCGTACACGAGGATGTGTCGCAGAAAATGGGAATGCGTCCGGAATCCGACAGCTCGTAGAACCGTTCTACGGTTTTGTTCACGGTAATGGTCTGCCCCTGGGGGTCGCCTTTGTGCGCCCATATCTGGGAGCAGCACAGCCCGTGCATCTCCTTGGGAAGCGACACCTTGATGCCGGCGCGCGATGCGATGCGCATGATTACGGTTATGAGGTCGTCCTTATGCAGGGTAGAGGCGCCGAAGATACGCGTGACGCACGCCGGGAAGTAAAGGAAGTCAGGGTCGGCGGTCTCCTGCCAGTGTATTTTGGCTGGCATTGGGAAATGGCGCGACCAGTGCGGAACCTGTGAATAGACCTTGTGCATGAAGTCGGAGGCCCAGATAAGGGGATAGGGCGAGATGACTTTTTCGGTCACCACGGCTGCTTTCAGAATGCCGCGTATGGATGATTCGAACGGCCCGAAATCCTTCGCCGCGAAAGAAAGGGAGTCCTTGAACAGTCTGGGGTTGGTGCGTGCGCGCACGGCGTCGGTGACCATGGCGGTGTTGATGCTCATGGGGCAGGGCATCTGGCATGAGCCGTCGGAGCAGCATGACTGTTGCCCTATGAACCGGTATTCTTTCTCCAGATCCGGCCGGTTCACGATTATGCGGCGAGCCTGCAGGCGCTGGCGCGGGGTGAGGGTGCTTTCGCGTGTGGGGCACACATGCTCGCAATAGCCGCACTCCATGCACTTGTCGGCATGGCCGTAGCCCAGATCGGCGCCGAACTCCGGCAGTTCCTTGATGTTTTCCATGAAGCACTCGGGGTCGGAGTTTATCATCACGCCGGGATTGAGAACGCCGGAAGGGTCGGCAAGCTTCTTCACGCGTTTCATAAGGTCGTAAATCTTGTCGCCCCACTCCCGGGCCACGAAGGGCGCTATGGCGCGGCCGGTGCCGTGTTCGCCCTTGAGGGAGCCGTCGAGGCGCAGCACGGTGTCGACCAGATCGTCCATAAAGCCACGGAACTTTTCCTTGCTCTGGCGGTCGTAGATGGGGCTGGTGAGGAGCGGGTGGATGTTGCCGTCGCGGGCATGGCCGAATATCGATCCGTCGAAGCCGTATTTTTTGAAAATGCCGTGAACGCCGTCCACCAGCACATCGAGGCGATCTACCGGCGCGGCCACATCCTCCAGAATCACAGCATCGCCAGGCTTGCGCACGCCGGCCACACACGGGAATATACCGTTGCGCATCGCCCAGAGTTCGGCGCGCTCTTTCACGGTTGTGGTAAACTGATCCATGCGTGTGAGCCCGCGGAGTTTCTTCAGGTCGGGCGTCAGGCGCCCGGTGATGTCGGCAAGTTCCCCGGCGGATGAGCCGCCGTAGTCAATGAGCATGGCGGTGGTGCCCGGGGGAAGATCGGCGCGTTTGCCCAGATAGCTGCACAGCGAGGCGTAGTCCATCATTTCCACCGCCAGCGCGCCGGTGTCGCCGAGGAATTTGGCCTGTGCGGCGGCAGCGGTGACGCTGTCGAAATAGAGCATGGCCGATGAATAGTCGGAATATAGGGGTATGGTGTTTAGCTCACCCGCCACGATATATGCGAGGGTGCCTTCCGAGCCTATGAGCAGGTGGGCGAATATGTCCATGGGGTGTTCGTAGTCCACGAAGGAATTCATAGCATAGCCCGTTACGTTCTTTATCTTGTATTTGCGTGTAATCTTATCGGCGGTCTCCGGATCGGCGAGAATCTCGCGCCGTATCTCGGCGAGTCCGGCGGCGAGTTCGCGTTCGTCCTCGCAGAAGCGCTTGTGGTCGGCCTCGACCGACGATATGTATCTGTGGCCGTTGGCGAGCACGAACTCTATCGACGCCAGAGTATGGTAGGAGTTATGGCGAACGCCCGCTTCCATGCCCGAGGAATTGTTGGAGAGGATGCCTCCCATCATCGCCGCGCAGGAGGATGCCGGGTCAGGTCCTATTTTATGGCCGTAAGGTTTCAGGCCGGCGTTGAGCCGCTGGGCTGTGATTCCGGGCTGGAACCACACTCTGGTGCCACCGGGGCGCACCTCGTAATCGTGCCAGCCCGTGCGGAGTTCGCATATTATGCCTGTGTTAACGGATTGACCGCAGAGAGAGGTGCCGCCGGTGCGGAATGTGACGCCCACATGATTTTCGGCGGCCACAGCCAGCAGCTGTGTGATTTCGTCGACGGTCTGGGGGCGAACCACCGCCTGTGGTGTGATGTCGAAATATGAGGCGTCGCGGCCATATACTTTGCGCCATAGTTCGGTGTCGAGAATACGGTCGTCGGAAAGGAAGCGTCGGAGTTGCGAATGAAGATTACCCATTAGCTCGGAATTTTGGTGATGACAGATATTAAGAAAGAAACTCTTTAAATTCCAACAGCCGGAAGCCTGTTTAGGTTGACACTGACCTGGCGATTTTTACAAATATGCGGAATGGTTCTTCGTAGGTTTTCATCGGGCCTAATTTCGATGTGCAAAAAAATCAAATATGAAGATACACACATTTATTCCAGCAACGGTGGTTCTGGCTTGCGTTGCGGGAGCGGAAGGATGCCGATCAATCAAGAAAAGTAGCGGAGAAAAGGCTGAAATCAGCCGTTATTGCGAGAGGGTGGAACGGATGGTCATGGACACCGTCGGCTTCCGGCTGCCGGAGGCTGACATGAGTTATGCCGGGCCCGACACGGCAAGCCATCTGCACACGGAGCTTGCGCGGAGCAGCGCCTGGATAGACTCGGCCGGGCTGCTGCACCACACTCTGAGCCATACACGCAGTGAGGTTCCGGTGACTGTGGCCCGCAGAGAGACCACTCATACCTCACGAACAGACAGCATCATGACCAGAACCGTTGTGATGGAGCGCGAGCTTACGGCTTGGCAGCGCCTGAGGCTTGACGCTTTCGGGTGGGTGGCCGGAGTGGCGGCGCTTGTTGCGGTGTGGGCGCTGGCGGCGATACGTAAAAACAGAAGATAAAAAAGTTTTGGTAAGTTGTGGAAAATCACTACCTTTGCAGACCGATTATATCCAATTAACTACTTTTGGCGGCTTCGGGCGGTAGCCTCTGGCCGGGCGAAAGCTGCGGAGACGCCATGCAATTAACAATTAACCAAGCAATTAAAAAGTGGATACTTTAAGCTACAAGACAATTACTCCCAACGCTCAGAGCGTAGACAGGGAGTGGGTGGTGATCGATGCCACCGACCAGGTCCTTGGCCGTCTCTGTGCCAAAGTGGCCAAAATTCTCCGCGGCAAGTACAAGCCCTGCTACTCGCCCAACGTTGAATGCGGCGACAATGTAATCATCATCAACGCCGACAAAGTTCGCCTCACCGGCAACAAGCTCACCGGCCGTGAATACACACGCTACACCGGCTATCCCGGCGGCCAGCGCATATTCACTCCCGAAGTGCTCATGAAGAAAGCTCAGAACAAGCACCTCAAAGCCGGCTACAACCCTCTTTTCATCAAGGTGATGAAGGGTATGCTTCCCAAAAACCGCATGGGCCGCGCTCTTATTGAGAACATGCATGTGTATCTGGGCGCCGAGCATCCCCACGAGGCTCAGAACCCCAAAGTAATCGATATCAACAAACTGAAATAACACTGAAGAATGGAAACAGTAAATGCAGTAGGCCGCCGCAAAGCTGCCGTGGCACGCGTGATAGTCAAGGAAGGCAACGGTGCCATCACCATCAACAAGCGTTCGCTTGAGACATACTTCCCTTCCTCGATTCTTCAGTATATCGTAAAACAGCCGCTCAACACTCTTGATGCCGCCGGCAAATATGACATTCACGTGAATCTTGACGGTGGCGGTTACAAGGGACAGGCCGAGGCTCTCCGCCTTGCCATTGCCCGCGCGCTGGTTAAAATCAACCCCGAAGACAAGAGCGCTCTCCGTGCAGAAGGCTTCATGACCCGCGACCCCCGCGCCGTGGAACGCAAGAAACCCGGTCAGCCCAAAGCCCGCAAGCGCTTCCAGTTCTCCAAACGTTAATACGTGGCCTTATAGCCGGGCGGCCTGACAACCGGGCGGCCTGACTGAAAAAAACAAGTGTTTAGTATCTAAACTTCGCCGATGGACACGTTCCCTACCGCGAAGTTGTAAAAACAATCAGAACGTAAACAACTCAACAAACTCATGTCAACTCCCACATTTGACCAATTATTAGAAGCAGGTTGCCATTTCGGTCACCTTAAAAGAAAATGGAATCCTGCCATGGCTCCGTATATCTTCATGGAGCGCAACGGTATCCACATCATAGACCTCTACAAGACCCAAGCTAAACTTGACGAGGCAAGCGCAGCTCTTAAGAACATTGCTAAATCGGGCAAGAAAGTTCTTTTTGTTGCAACTAAAAAACAGGCCAAACAGGTAATCGCCGAAAAAGCCCAGTCAATCGGTATGCCCTACGTGATAGAGCGCTGGCCCGGCGGTATGCTCACCAACTTCCCCACCATCCGCAAAGCCGTTAAGAAGATGACCTCCATCGACAAGATGGCCAAGGACGGTACATTCGACAACCTCTCCAAGCGCGAGAAACTGCAGATCACCCGTCAGCGTGCAAAACTCGAGAAGACTCTCGGTTCAATCGCCGACCTCAACCGTCTGCCTTCGGCCATGTTCGTGGTCGACGTGCTCAAAGAGCGCATTGCCGTAGCTGAGGCCAACCGTCTCGGCATCCCCGTGTTCGCTATCGTGGACACAAACTCCAACCCCAATGACATCGACTTCGTTATTCCCGCCAACGATGACGCTTCAAAGTCAATCGAACTCATCCTCGACACCGTTTGCTCGGCTATGAACGAGGGTCTGGAAGAGCGCAAGGTTGAGAAAGTCGACAATCAGGCCGCCGGTGAAGGCGAGCAGGCTCCCGCCCAGCGTGGCGACCGTCGTCGTCGCGTAAGCCGCAACCACCGCGCCGAGGCTGAGGCTCCTGGAGCTGAAGCTCCCGCCGCAGAGGCAGCCGCCGAAGCTCCCGCAGCTGAATAATTTTGCCGCGGACTAATCCATCTAATTATTAATCCTATTCTTATCAACAAGATATGGCAGTAACAATGGCAGAAATCACCAAGCTGCGCAACCTCACAAGCGCCGGCCTGATGGACTGCAAAAAAGCTCTCGCCGAAACCAACGGCGACATTGAAGCCGCTGTTGAGATTCTCCGCAAGAAAGGTCAGGCAGTAGCCGCCAAGCGAGAGGACCGCAACGCCGCCGAAGGATGCGTGCTCTCCAAGAGCGCAGGCAATTTCGCCGCTATCGTGGCTCTGAACTGCGAGACCGACTTCGTGGCCAAGAACGAAGGCTTCATAGCTCTTACCCAGAAACTCATCGACACCGCTGTCGAGAACCGTATCAAAACCATCGACGAGCTCAAGGCTTTCGAAATCGACGGACGCACAATCGCCGACCTCATCACCGAGGAAAGCGGTAAGACCGGCGAGAAGAACGAAATCGGCGCTTACGAAGTAGTTGAGGCTCCCACAACCGCAGCCTACAACCATTTCAACAACAAGCTTGCCGCTATCGTGGGCTTCAACCAGGAGAACGTAGATCCCCAGATCGGTCGCGAAATCTGCATGCAGATCGCTTCCATGAACCCCGTAGCTGTTTCGCGCGAGGATGTTCCCCAGGCCACCATCGATTCTGAAATCAGCGTGGCTATCGAGAAGACCAAGCAGGAAATGGTTCGCAAGGCAGTTGAGGCTGCTCTTCACAAAGCAGGTCTCAACCCCAACCACTTCGATTCCGAGGACCACATCGAGTCCAACATGTCGAAGGGCTGGATCACAGCTGAAGAGGCTGCCAAGGGTCGCGAGATCATCAAGACCACTTCGGAGGCCAAGGCAGCCAACCTGCCCGAGCAGATGATTCAGAACATCGCCAACGGACGTCTCAACAAGTTCTTCAAGGAAAGCTGCCTCATGGAACAGGAATATGTTCAGGACGGCAAGATTTCCGTAGGGCAGTTCCTTGAGAAGTCGCAGAAGGGTCTGGTAGCAGTCGCTTTCAAGCGCGTGAACCTCAACCAGGACTAATCCCGAATCATACTGAGGCCATCCATAGGACCATAAATAAAAAGCATCGCCATGGGCGATGCTTTTTTAATTCAGAGATGATTCTGCGGAAGGTCTGCTGTTGTAGGAGAGTGTGGTAAACCCGCGAAAAGTAGGGCTGCTCCATGGAGCAGCCTATTGCTCAGGGCTACTTGTAAGATGCGGATGCACGAGCGTGCATCCCTACAAGGAGGACGATAATCTGAGGATTGTTTCACTCTCCGACAATTTAAGGAGACCTATATCTGATTAATGCGAGAACTAAAACTAACTTTTGATTTTACGGAAATATGAAAGTATTACTCATAAACGGAAGCCCGAATGCCGACGGCAACACTGCCGCAGCGCTTAAAGTGGTGTCGACCGCACTGAATGCCGAAGGCGTCGAGACCGATACCGTGTGCATCGGCACAAAGCCCGTGCAGGGTTGTATAGGATGCCGCAAATGCAAGACTACGGGTGTCTGTGTGTTCAAGGACGAGCTCTACCTTACACTGCGTGAGAAAGCATCCGAGGCCGACGGCATCATAATCGGGTCGCCGGTGTATTACGCCGGACCCGCCGGAAGCCTCTGCGCTGTGCTTGACCGTCTGTTTTACTCTTCACAGCCTATGTTGCAGTACAAACCCGCGGCATCGGTTGCCGTGGCCCGTCGCGCAGGGTCGGTGGCAGCGTTCGACCGTCTCAACAAATATTTCGGCATAAGCAATATGCCTGTAGTCTCGTCGACCTACTGGAACATAGTGTTTGGCTGCAATCCCGGGGAGGCGCAGGAAGACGCCGAAGGTATGCTGACCATGCGCACGCTCGGCCGCAATATGGCGTGGCTGCTCCGCAAGCTTCATGCCGGCGACGGTGTAGACACTCCGGCTCCGGAACCACGCCAGGCAACCAATTTCATACGCTGAAAAATGGCGGTAATAGAAATCTCAGGCCTCGGGCACCCGGGAGTGGAAATCTTTGCCTCGCTCACGGAGGCCCAGTTGCGTAACCGCCTCGACCCGGCTAACGCCCTGTTCATAGCCGAGAGTCCCAAGGTGATACGCGTGGCGCTCTCGGCCGGCTATCAGCCCGTGGCATTGATGTGCGAGCGGAGGCATATTACCGGCGATGCCGCCGACATAATAGCGCAGTGTCCCGACATGCCGGTCTATACTGCCCCGCGGGAAGTGCTCGCCGGGCTGACGGGCTACACACTGACGCGCGGCGTGCTCTGCGCCATGCGTCGGCCTGAGGCTCCCGATGTGGATAAAGTGCTAGAGGGCACGCGCCGCGTGGCAGTGATAGATTCCGTGGTCGATACCACCAATATAGGCGCGATATTCCGTTCGGCAGCGGCTCTCGGAATCGACGCGGTGCTTCTCACGCCGAGTTCGTGCGATCCGCTGAACCGCCGGTCGATCCGCGTTTCAATGGGCACCGTGTTTCTCGTGCCCTGGACGTGGATAGACACTCCGGCCACTCTCCGCAGCAAGGGATTCAAGACGGTGGCCATGGCTCTTACGGACGATTCCGTGTCGATAGACGATCCGCAGCTTTGCGCCGAAGAGCGTCTGGCTATAATTCTGGGTACGGAAGGGGACGGCCTCTCGGCCGAGGCGATTTCGCAGGCTGATTATGTGGCGCGCATACCTATGGCCCACGGGGTGGACTCGCTCAATGTGGCCGCAGCATCAGCTGTGGCCTTCTGGCAGTTGCGAAGCAGAGACTGACCGTTACCAGGAAAGAGTGACGGATGGGCCACCATCGGTCCTGAATCCACCGATAGGGGCAGCCGGCTTGCGCACGGTGATTTTTCCCGCGCTCGTCTCAGGCCAGCGTGACATAACAGCTTGGCGGATGCGTACCGCCACATTTTCCAAAAGAAGCGATGGAGTCTCCATCGTTTCTTTTATTATGGCGGCAAGCTCCGCATAGTTTATGGTGGAGTCAAGTGTGTCGGTGCGTGCCGCCTCCAGCGCGGGAGGGTAGGAGAGGCTTATGTCGACCACAAACCGGTTACCTACCTTGCGTTCCTGCTCCATCACGCCGTGGCGCGCGTAGATATTAAGCCCTTCCAGGCTTATTTCCATGCATTCCATACGTAAGTTGTCTTATTGCTCAGCGACGGCGGCGCGACTTCTGTTTGTCGGCGCGGCGCAGATGCTTCTTTTTGTCGGTGTTGCCGCTTATGGCCTGTTTTGCGGTGACTTTCATGCCCATCTGGTCTTGGTCGGGGCGACCTTTGTCGTCCACCAGCACGAAATCAAGCTGCTTTTTCTCCAGACTTGCACGGGCCACACGAACGGTGACGTTGTCGCCGAGACGGTAGCGCACTCCGCGGCGACGGCCTATGAGGCAATAGTTCTTCTCGTCGAAGTCGTAATAGTCATCGGCGAGGTCGCGCACCGGCACAAGCCCTTCGCACAGATTTTCGTTAAGCTCCACATAAAGACCCCATTCGGTCACACCGGAAATGACGCCGGTGTAGGTCTCGCCCATGTGGTCGCCCATATATTCCACCTGCTTGTATTTGATAGATGAGCGTTCGGCGTTGGATGCCAGCTGCTCCATATCGCTGCAGTGCTTGCAGATGTCCTCAAGTTTGCCCACGTTGACGCTGCGTCCGCCGTTGAGGTAGCGCTCGAGAAGGCGGTGTACCATCATGTCGGGGTAGCGGCGTATGGGCGAGGTGAAGTGGGTGTAGTAGTCAAATGCAAGTCCGTAATGGCCTACGTTGACGGTGGAATATACGGCCTTGGCCATGGAGCGGATGGCGAGGGTGGAGAGGAAGTTTTCCTCGCCGCGGCCTTTCACATCGCTGAGCATGCGGTTGATGGAGCGGTTTACCTCACGGCTCGAGCCTGATTCCTTTACTTTGAAACCGAATGTGCGCGCCACTTTTGAGAGGTCGGCAAGACGCTGCGGGTCGGGCATGTCGTGAATACGGTAAACGAATGCCTTCGGCTTCTTGTGGTTCTCAGGTTTGCCGATTACCGTGGCTACGGTGCGGTTGGCAAGAAGCATGAACTCCTCGATAAGCTTGTTGGCGTCTTTGGATTCCTTGAAGTACACGCCAACGGGATGACCGGTCTCGTTGATGTCGAATCTCACTTCGGCGCGGTCAAACTCCACGGAACCCTCGCTGAAACGCTCCTTGCGGAGAATCTTGGCGAGGCGGTCGAGGATGAGAATCTCTTCGGAATAATCGCCCTGGCCGGTCTCTATCACGTTCTGGGCTTCGTCGTAGGTGAAGCGGCGGTTGGATTTGGTGACGGTGCGGCGTATCTTTGCGTTGAGCACCTTGGCTGCGTCATTCATTATGAATACGCACGAGAAGGTAAGCTTCTCCTCGTCGGGGCGAAGGGAGCAGATGCCGTTGCTCAGATGCTCGGGAAGCATGGGGATGGTGCGGTCAACGAGATAGACCGAAGTGGCGCGTTTCTGGGCCTCCTTGTCAATGATGGTGTCGGGCTGCACGTAGTGGGTCACATCGGCAATATGCACGCCCACTTCGTAATTGCCGTCGGGGAGTATGCGTATGGAGAGAGCGTCGTCAAAGTCCTTGGCATCCTTGGGGTCGATGGTGAAGGTGGTGACGTCGCGCATGTCGACGCGCTGGGCTATGACCTCGGGAGTGATTCCGGCATCGATTTTATTGGCGGCGGTCTCCACGTTCTCGGGGTAGCGGTAGGGGAGACCGAATTCAGCCAGGATGGCATGCATTTCGGTGGTGTTCTCGCCTGTGCGTCCGAGGATGTCAATAACTTCTCCCGTGGGGTTCTTTTCGTCGTCGGGCCAGGAGGTGATTTTCACAATGGCCTTGTCGCCGGTTTTTCCGCCGCGCAGTTTGTTGCGGGGAATCATTATGTCGACGGCCAGGAATTTCGAGTCGGTCTGCAGGTAGCTCATGTTGCGGGCCACGTTGAGGGTGCCGATGAAGTTCTGGTCCTTTTCCTCAATAATCTCTATCACTTCGGCTTCGGGTTCCACGCCGCGGCGTACAGCCGCGATGCTCACGCGCACCTTGTCGCCGTTGAGCGCGTGCATCGAATTGCGTTCTGCCACGAAAATCGATTCGCCGTCGGTATCGGTAATCACACTGTTCTTGCCGTTGGAGCGGCGCACGAATGTGCCGGTGGTGACGTTAGTGCGCTGCGGGGCCTTGTATTTACCGGGCGATACTTCTATCAGGTCGCCGTCAAAAGCCATTTCGGCGAGTTCCATTGCCACGGCTTTCTGGGCTTTGGGTGTCTCTGCGCCGATGGCGTAGGACACCTGACGGTAATTGAAGGTTGACGTTTTCTGTTCGCTTATATATTTTAATATCTCCTGATGGAGGTCCTTGGGCTGTTTGCGGGATGATGTCCCCGATGATTTGCGTGGCATATCAGATGATTTAGATTAGAGAGGATACAGATATATAACGCCCGGAGGCGTGATTAAGTTAAAAAAAGCGTGCCGGGCATCATGCGGCGGCACGCTTGTAGGGGTTACGCCGACGGTCGGCAATCAGGCATCGATGTTGGCGTAGTTGGCGTTTGATTCGATGAATTCGCGGCGCGGATCTACATCCTCGCCCATGAGCATGCTGAATACGCGGTCGGCCTGTGCGGCATCGTTAATCTCCACTTTCTTGAGCATGCGGTGTTCGGGAGCCATGGTGGTGTCGCGGAGCTCTTCGGCGCTCATCTCGCCAAGACCTTTGTAGCGCTGCACCTTGGTCTTGTCGCCGTTCTTGAGTATGAACTGCTGCACCTGCTGGTCGGTCCAGCAGTATTCCTGCACTTTGCCGCGCGTACATCTGTAGAGCGGCGGGGTCGCCAGATAGAGATAGCCGTTCTCGATCACCGGACGCATGCGGCGGAAGAAGAATGTCATAAGTAGTGTGGCGATGTGGCTTCCGTCCACATCGGCATCGGTCATTATTATTATCTTGTGATAGGCGAGTTTGCTGAGGTTCACGGCTTTGGGGTCGTCCTCGGTGCCTATTGTCACGCGCATGGCTTTGAAGAGGTTGGTGATTTCCTGGTTGTCGAAAATCTTGTGGTCCATGGCTTTCTCCACGTTGAGGATTTTGCCTCGCAGAGGAAGGATGGCCTGGAATGTACGGTCGCGTCCCTGCTTTGCGGTTCCGCCTGCGGAGTCACCCTCGACAATGAAGAGTTCGCAGTCCTCGGCTGTGCGGCTGGAGCAGTCTGCGAGTTTTCCGGGCAGACCGCCGCCGCTCAGAGGCGACTTGCGCTGTATTTTCACGCGGGCGTTGTAGGCGGCGTGGCGTGCCTGTGCGGCTATTATCACCTTCTCGACAATGGTGCGAGCCTGGCGGGGATTCTCCTCGAGATAATTGCGGAGCGCCTCGCTCACGGCGGTCTGAACCGCACCGATCACCTCGTTGTTGCCGAGTTTCGTCTTGGTCTGGCCTTCAAACTGAGGCTCCATCACCTTTACGGAAACCACGGCTGTGAGGCCCTCGCGGAAGTCATCGCTGGCAATGTCTACCTTCACCTTCTCGAGCATCTTGTTGTCCTCGGCATATTTCTTGAGGGTGGAGGTGAGTCCGCGGCGGAAGCCGGTGAGGTGTGTGCCGCCCTCTATGGTGTTGATGTTGTTTACGAAGGAATAGACGTTTTCGTTGTAGGTGTTGTTGTAGGTGAGAGCCACCTCCACGGGGATTCCCTGACGCTCGGTGTTGAGATGGATCACGTCGTTGATGAGCGATTCCTTGTTGGAGTCGATATACTGCACGAACTCGCGCAGACGGCCCTTCTGGGGGCGCTCGGCGCGGAAGACGCGGTCGGTCTGGATGACCTTGAAGGGGTGGGGGAGCTTGTCCTTGTTGGCGGCGTAGAAGCGGCTCAGGGGCAGGGTCAGATCATAGCGCAGGCCCATGTCGGAGAGCTCTTTCGGGTCGCCGGAGTTCAGGGCGGCGGTGAGCTTGTCGCCGCGCTTGAGCACTTTGAAGATGAGGTTCAGGTTGTCGCCGCCGTCGGACTTGTCGAGGTTTTCCATATCCTCCAGCATGGGGGTGGAGATGCGCTCGAAGCCGGATGCGCGGTAAGTCTCGAGAATTTTGCCCTGAATGTAGTCGCGCAGGGTCTGCTCGTTGGGCAGAAGGTCGCGCATACCTTTTAAGGCCTGAGTTTTCATAATATAGTCCTCTTTCTGTATATCAAAAATAAAATAACATCCAATACTTATCTATTATAAAGAATACTGTCTTTTTGTCAATCGAAAAGGACACACTATTCTCTGAGGTGATGCACGAAATGCAGAAAACAAGACCCTGGGCCATCCTAGCGGCGGGCGCGGCCATCCAGGTATTGACAGGCCTGCCCGCCGCGTGGGGCGTGTTTCAAAGACCCGTCATGGAGGAATACGGCCTCAGCGAGCAGGGGGCAGGCTATGCCTTCGGAGTGCTCATCGCATTTTTCGGCATAGGGTGCGTCATCGGCGGCTTTCTGCAGGATAAGCACGGCCCTCGCTTTGCAGCTTTGTGGGGGACGGGTCTGCTCTGCGGCGGATTCTTCGCGGCGGCGGCTCTCCCGGCAGAGAAGGGAAGTGCTTTTTTCGGGGTGTTCAGCATCCCGGCAGGGCTCGGCACAGCCTTTCTCTATCCGTCCATCCAGTCCTGCGCCCAGAAGTGGTACAAGGGCCGGAAGGGCCTCGCCACCGGCGTCATCGGGGGCGCAGTGGGGTTGAGCGGAGCGTTCCTGACCGTCTTTGTCCGCACGGCGCTGCGGGGTTTCGGGCCGGTGCAGGGCATCCGGGGCGCGTTCTGGGCGCTGGGGGCGCTGACCCTGCCGGTCTGCCTCGCGGGCAGTGCATTGCTGACCGACCCGCCGCCCGAAAAGCCTCAGTCCAGCCAGCAGGGAAAGGCTAAAGCCGCACCGTCCCTCGACCTCTCGCCCCGGCAGATGCTTGGCACGCGGCAGTACTGGCTCTGCGCCGGAGCGGTCTGCTTTTCTACCCCGGCGGTGCTGCTGTTCAGCCCCATCATCCTGAAACTTGGCATGGAGCGGGGGCTGGACGAGAGCGCCGCCCTCTGGGCCGTGGTGCTGGGCAGCGTGGGCAGTGCGGCCGGGCGGCTGCTGATGCCCCTGCTCAGCGATAAGATCGGCCGCCGCCCCACCGACCTCATCCTCTTCGGCGTGTCGCTGGGGCTTTCGGCGGTGTTCCTGTTTGCCCGGGGATGGGCCGTCGTGGCAGTGTATGCGGGGCTGACGTTCTGCTACTCGGCGCTGGCGGCGGTGCTGCCCGCCCTCTCCACCGATCTGTTCGGTTTTCCCCATGCCGGGGTCAACTATGGCTTTCTGGCCCTGGGACAGAGCGTGGGGAGCCTGGCGTTTCCGTTTATGGCCAATCTCTGGGGGCTGGAGCAGGGGCGGCACATCCTTGCCATTGCGGGAGCGGTGGGCGGATTTGTTGCCATCTGGGCCCTGAGACCCGTCCAGCCGCCCCGCGCGCCCCGTCCCAATTGAACTAAAAATCCATTCCGACAAAATTGACAAAAATATGACGATGTGGAAGACGAAAGAAGCAAAAATGACGGTTAGACATAAATAACCGCCAAAAAGATTGCGAATTATTTATCAGAAATGTCTTGCAAAATGCGCCAAGGTTCTCTATAATAAAATCATGCGTGGTAGTACCGGAATGTGGTGCAGAAAGAGAGCGGCACGCCCGGTCAATGCAACGTGGAACATAAAATGAGGCTGGGACACCAGGCTCGTTTTTTGCCCGCAGAGCACAAATTGTCAAAAGGAGAGTATGATTATGACCTATTCGCAGCAAGTACAGAATATGTGC
>OLWA01000755.1_pt1 | contig 38219 bp, 34 predicted proteins | sample 1673251 | NCBI WGS metagenome assembly OLWA01 (sample SAMEA3178937, study PRJEB25190) | human gut metagenome | biome: human gut; feature: human-associated habitat; material: faeces | place: Austria | collected 2013 | reverse complement strand
TATTTATTGATGAAAGGTTAATTAAAAAGGAAAAAGTAATTCAAAAATATATAAGAAAAAATTATAAATATATTCTATATAATAAAAAAAGTAGTTTTAGAGATAAAATAGCTGTTATTCTTATTTCAATTAACATTGATTTATTTAAAAAATGTTGGCTTATTTATTGCAAAAAAACAGGAAGAATGTATAATTAAAATAAAAAAGGAGTCTAAAATGAAAAAAATGAGTAATATGGAAGTAAAAAAAGAATTAGTAAATATGTTAAAAATATTTAATGAACATTGTAAAAAAAATGAAATCGAATACTCTCTAATAGGTGGGTCATTAATAGGTGCAATTAGACATAATGGAATGATTCCTTGGGATGATGATATTGATATAATTTTATCAAAAGATAATTATTTAAAATTAAAACAAACTTTTGTAAATAATAGCAATTATGCATTAGTCGATTACGATTACAGCAATGATTTTTATTTTCCATTTATGAAACTAATGAATCTTAATACAAGAGCAAATGAACATAATTCACATAAAAAAATAAAAGATTATGGTCTATTTATTGATATTTTTTGTTATACAGAAGCACCATTAGTGGAAAAAGAAAGGATTAATTTTTTTAAAAAAATAAAATTTGTTAATTCCTTATTAACAATTACTTCACCATTTGAAAAGAATTTAACGATAAAAGTAAGAATTTTACGTATAGGAAAAAATATTTTAGCATTTATCTTAGGAAAAAATAAAGTTCATAAAATTGAACAAAAACTAATTTTTTCTAGTAAATATCAAAATTCGAATTATATTGTTTCGAATTGGCCAGTATATTCTTATAAACAGGAAATACAATCAAAAAATGATATACTAGAATATATAGATGTAGACTTTGAAGGATTAAAAGTGCGCGCATTTAAAAATTATGATAATATTTTAAGAAATACATTTGGGAATTATATGAAATTACCACCTGCAAATAAAAGAGTTAATCATAATATGGAAGTATTTTGGGTGGAATAAATGAGAAAAAAGAAATCATTGTTAAATATAATTGGTTCATTAGGTTCATATTTTATTGCAACAATTTTTACATTGATAACTCAAGCTTTTCTTATAAAAACTTTAGGCATTGAATATAGTGGAGTTAATGGCTTATTTACTAACATTATAACTATGCTATCAGTGGCAGAACTTGGAATTGGAACAACTATAATTTTTAAATTATATAAACCTTTAGCAGAAAATGATGTGGAATTAATAAAGTCATGGATGAAATTTTATAAATTATGTTATATGGTTATAGCAGGATTCATATTACTGATTGGAATAGTAATTATTCCTTTAATTCCTTTATTAGTTGGTAAAGTTGATATATATGAAAATTTACAATTGTTGTATTTAATTTCATTATTTGATACATTTTTATCATATATAATGACATACAAAAGATCAATATTATATGCTGATCAAAAAAATTATATTATAAATTTTATCCATATTGGTTATATTATTTTTATGAATGTCACACAAATTTTAATATTAATATTATTTAAAAATTATTATTTATTTTTATTAATTAAATTACTATATAGATTATTAGAGAATATTATCATAAATATATATGTTAATAAAAAATATCCTTATATTAATGATATATCTTATTCAATTTCGCATGAAGAAAAAAAAGATGTATTTGATAGAGTAAAAGCTATATTTTTACAAAAAGTTTCTTTTGTTATAAACAAAGGAATTGATAACATAGTAATATCTTGTTTGTTAGGAATAACAGCGGTTGGATTTTATACAAATTATTATACGATAGTTTCTGCTATAGTTGCAATAATTTATCAAGTAGTATCAAGTTTTACAGCAAGTGTAGGAAATTTGTTAACAGAAAATAATTCTAAAAAAAATTTTGAAATATATAAAAAAATCAATTTTTTTAACTCGTTTATAACTACTATAGGAATTATAGGTTTTACATGTTGTATACAAAATTTTATTGATATTTGGGTTGGTAAAGAATTTGAATTAAGTATGTTTGTTGTATTATCTTTTTCATTATATATTTATTCTGATAGCATTAGAAGATCTATAACAATATTTAAAGATGCTGCTGGCATATGTAAAGAAGATAAATGGATGTATGTGATAATGGCATTTATTAATTTGTTATCTTCAATATTTTTATGTAAGGTTATTGGAATATCTGGTGTTATATTAGGCACAGCCCTAAGTTATGAATTTTTAATATTATATAGTTATCCAAAATATATTTTTACTAATATATTTAAAAAAAATAAAAAAGTATATTATATCGAAAATTCTAAATATTTGTTTATAATTATTCTGTCATTAATAATAAGTTTACTAATTACTAAATCGCTATATTTTGAAAATTTAATTTTACATATTATAATAAATGTTTTTGTTAGTGTTTTGATTCCAAGTATTATATTTGCAATATTTTTACATAAAACAGAAGAGTATAAATATTATGTGAATTATATAAAAACTATAATTAAAAAAATATTAAAGAGGTGAAAATATAACATGAATTATGCAATAATTTTAGCCGGTGGAAAAGGCACAAGAATGGGAAATACAGGTGTTCCTAAACAATTTATTACTATAAATAATAAACCTATTATTATATATACTTTAGAAAATTTTTTACGTAATGGTAATATTAACAAAGTAATAGTTGTTTGTAATCCTAATTATATTGTTTATATGAAAGATTTATTACAGGATTATAAATTGTCTGAAAAAGTTGAAATCACTTATGGTGGTAATGATAGATTAAATTCAACTTTAAATGGAATAAAATATATTGATGAAAAATATGGTATAAGTGATGATGATGTTTTTTTAGCACATGATTCAGTAAGACCTTTTACGAAAGGAAGAATAATTGATGAAAATATAAAAATAGCCCACGAGAAGAAAGCTGCATCTACAGTATTTGATTTGACGGAAACAATAGTTGAAACTAATGATAATGGAGAAATTTATAATTTATATCCTAGAAAGAATTTATATTGTGATCAATCACCACAAGCATTTAATATAAAATATTTTTTAGAATGTACAAATAAAATACCAAAAAATATTTTAGAAACATTTACTGATTTATCAAATATTATAATATATTGTGGAGGCGTTGTTTTTCCAGTAGTAGGTGATAGAGATAATATAAAAATAACTCATCAAATTGACTTATTAATTGCAACTTCTTTGATAGAACAAAATAAGACAAATTAATATTATTTATAATTATAATGTTAGAACATAGCTTGATTTTTTAATTAAAAATTTAAAGTGCAATTTTTGCGCTTTAGAGCAAGTGCTATTCAAGGTGTTATGAAAAGAATAAAAGGTAAAGGAATCGAAGTAATTGTTTATGAACCTACATTAAAAGAAGATAATTTCTTTAATAGTAAAGTAGTAAATGATTTAAATGAATTTAAAAAATTATCTGACGTTATTATTGTTAATAGAATTGATGATAATATAAAAGATGTAGAGAATAAAATATATACAAGAGATATATTTGCAAGAGATTAGGATAGGATATTAATTATTCTATCTTTTTTATTGTAAACTTAACACTTTTAATTTAATAATAACTATCTATATTATAATAATTTGCTATAATATTGTTATTTAAAGGGAAGTAATATAATGAAAAAAATAATAAGTTTTATAGTGTTAATCTTATGGATGATTGTAATATTTTCTTTTTCAAGTGCAGATGCAAATAAATCAACTAGTACAAGCGATAAAGTAATAACTACTATGATTGAAATAAAAGATAAAATAACAAATAATGAAACTCCTAATAATGAAAAAGAAATAATAGTTAAAAATTCATCATTTTATATTAGAAAAATAGCTCATATAACTGAATACTTAATTTTAGGTTTTCTAATGTTTAATTTATTAAAGCAATATAGTGTTACAAATATTTATTATGCAATTGGTTTATCTATTTTATATTCATGTACTGACGAATTTCATCAATTATTTATAAGTGGTAGAAGTGGAAGTATTAGAGATATTTTAATAGATTCTATCGGTATTTTAATAGGAACATATTTATATAAATTATTATTTATTAAAAATAAAGAAAATTAATATTAGCAGCAACTATTTAATGTTGCTGTTTTTATATGTAACAAAATAATAACAAATGTACGATTATCAATTGACAAACAAATGTATGATATATATAATATATTTTATAACTTATAAGAAAGAAGGACAAAATGAATTACTACGAAGAAATAAAAAATGAATTCATTAACAATGAGATAAACAAAAAAGTAAAAAATTATCTAATAAATCGTAAGGATTTAGAAACAAGATATAATGTTGGAAAGTTATTAAGTGAAGCTGGTAAAAAATATGGCGAAGGTATAATAAATGAGTATTCTAAAAAGTTAACACTCGAACTTGGAAAAGGTTATAATGTAACAAATTTAAAAAGATACAGGCAATTTTATATGTTGATTCAAAAAGGTGCTCCAATGGCGCACCAATTGAGTTGGAGTCAATATGTTGAATTATTGTCTATAAAAGATATGCCTAAGGTTGTGTTCTATATTAATTTATGTATCAAACAAAATTTAACAAAAAGACAATTACGTGAACGAATTAAATCCAAAGAATATGAAAGATTAAGTGAAAGTGCAAAATCAAAATTTGTTGGAAATGAACAACCTCTATTACCTGACTTAGTAAAGAATCCAATATTAATTAAAAACACAAATAAATATACTGAAATATCCGAGAAAGTTTTACAACAATTTATATTAGAAGATATTATAAATTTTATGCAAGAACTAGGATCAGGCTTTAGCTTTGTTAGCAATGAATATCCTATAAAAATAGGAAAAAATTATAATTACATAGATTTATTATTATATAACATAGATTTTAATTGCTATGTTGTTGTAGAACTAAAAGTAACTAAATTAAAAAAAGAACATATCGGACAAATAGAAATTTATATGAATTATATTGATAAGAATTTAAAGAAATCAAATCAAGATAAAACAATTGGAATAATTATATGTAAAAAAGATAATGAATATATAATCGAATATTGCAGTGATAAGAGAATTATATCAAGAGAGTTTGAATTAGTATAGAAATAAGGAAAATAGTTGGAAGAAGTAAGTAAAAATATAATCGCCGTACTTTAATTAGAATGAAGCAATTTTATAAAGCATTTAGCAATGTAAAAAAATTATAGTTAGAAGTTACAAGCTTGCTTAAGGATTTTATCACATTAAATAAAATACATTTTATTATGATCAAATTAAGCGATTTTTCCTACAATCACAGGCTGTTTTTAATTGAAATAAAAACCAACATATTATATAATTAATCTTGAGGAGTAAAAGATTATGGAAGAAATAGATTTAAAAGAATTGCTTAATTATTTTGTAAGTAAAATATTTTTAATGTTATCTATCGTATTTGTAGTTTTAATCATTGGTTTTAGTTATGATGCTTTTATAAAAGTTCCAAAATATAAAAGTTATACAACTGTATTACTAACTACTGAAAACAATACAATTACAAGTAATGATATTATATTAAATAAAAATTTAATTGATACTTATACTGAAATAATTAAAAGTAGAAAAGTAGTGGGAAAGGTTATCGACAATTTAAGTTTGGAATATGATATTGAAACACTTCAAAAAAATATTGCTGTAGCCAACGTTAATGATACTGAAATAATTAAAATAACAGTTGCAGATGAAGATAGTAATTTAGCTAAAAATATTGCTAATGAAACAGCAAAAGTATTTAATGCTGAAGTAATTAAATTATATAATATTCAAAATATTGGAATTATCGATTATGCAGAAGCTAGTCAAAAACCTTATAATATAAATTTAATTAAAAGCATAGCTATTTATTTAATGATTGGAATTATTCTTAGTTTAGCAGTCGTATTTATTATGTTCTATTTTGATACAACTATTAAGACTGTTGAAGAAGTCGAAAGAAAGTTAAATATTCCAGTTATTGGTGCAATTCCTGTTGGAGGTAGAAAACATGAATGAGTTACTAGTTTATAATAGACCTAAAAGTCATGTTAGTGAAGCAATAAGAACTTTAAGAACAAACCTAGAATTTACATTTGTCGGTAATGAAAAGAATGTTATTCTAATTACAAGTTCAATGCCTGGTGAAGGAAAAAGTTTTGTTTCCGCAAATTTAGCAGCTTCATTTAGTATGATAGATTGTAAAACAATTCTTATTGATGCCGATATGCGTAAAGGAAGACAACATAAAATATTTGATTTAGATAAAGATAAAGGATTATCTTCATTATTATTAGAAGATGTTAAAAAATATAGCAAATATATATGCAAAACTGAAATTAAAAATTTAGATGTCATTCCAAGCGGAATTGTTCCACCAAACCCAAGCGAACTTTTAGGATCAGAAAAAACAAAAGAATTATTAGAATTATTAAAAGAAAAATATGATTTAATTATAATTGATTGTCCACCTATAAACGCCGTAACAGATGCGTTAGTTCTAACAAAATTTGCTGATGAAGTAGTACTAGTTAGTGCTTATAAAATAACACCTATTGATTTATTAGAACAAAGTAAGAAAGCTTTAGAAAATAGTGGTGCTAAAATTGCCGGAGTTATAGTTAACAAACTTGAAAATAAGAAAGACCATTATTACTATGGTAAATATTATAATTAATGAAAGACATACATAATCATTTAATATTTGGAATTGATGATGGTTCAGAATCAATCGAAACAAGTATTAAAATATTAAATGAAATGAGTAATAGAGGAGTTACAGAAATTGTCTTAACTCCTCATTATATTATAGGGACAAATTATAATTGCAATAATAAAAATAAAAAAGAAAAATTAGAAGAATTACAAAAATCAACTAGTATAAAATTATATTTAGGTAACGAAGTTTTTATAGATAATAATATATTAGAAAATATAGACAATAATAATATTAGTACTATTAATAATTCTAAATATTTATTAGTTGAACTTCCATTAAGAGAAAAATTAGATATAGCTTATGATATTTTATTTAATTTAAGAAATAAAGGAATAGTACCAATAATTGCTCATCCAGAAAGATATCACTACATTGATTTAAATACCTTAGTTGAATACATAAATTTAGGATGCTTACTTCAAGGAAATATAACATCACTTTTAGGAAAATATGGTAAAAGTGCTAAAGAAAATTTAGAATTATTAATTAAAAAACAAATGATTTGTATTTTAGGAACAGATACCCATCATGATTGTGCTGATTTAGAAAAAGCATATGAAATTTTAGATAAATTAGTTAATAAAAAACTAAAAGAAGAATTATTATCTAAAAATTTTGATAAAATAATAAATAATGAAGATATAGAAGCATATAAAATATTGGATACAAGTACTTTTTTCAAGAAAGAGAGGATTAAATGAAATATTTAAAATTAGCTATTCTTTTTTTCATATTAACATTTAGTATTACTGCATATGGAGCAACAAAAGAAGATATCATTTCTCTTTCTAATAGTGTCAGTACATGTCCCGGATCTACTGGAGCTTTAATTAAAGGATTTAAAAATTCATATACTAGAATGTTAAATGAAAGAGATGTAAGTAGTAGTGATCTAGATATTATCTATAGCAATATTTCCAAAGCTATATCTATAATTAACAACTATGATGTATGTAGTAGTGATGGTAAAAAAAATATTCCCTCAAATGTTAAGTCAGAATTATATAGCCTATATAATAATTCCAATAGTATTATCCTAAGATCACCCAAGATTACTGATAAAAAAGAAGAAAATAATGAAGTTAAAACAACAACTAAAGTAGATTCAAATTTGGTAATTGATAAAAATAATGAAGAAGTAAAAATATATGATAATGGCGTATTAACTAATGTTATAAAAACAACTCAAAAGTTAAATTATGTCGGAATAAATAAAGTAGTTAAAATTACAATCATCTCATTAACAATCCTTTTAATAACATTTATAACTCTAAGAATATTTAAAATAAATCCATTATTAAATAATAGTTTAATATATTGCACTATATTATTATTAACTATAACTACTTTATTTAGAGAAAATATTACCTTAGGATTAGACGTAATCTCATTAATGAACGTTAATGAAAAAATCGCAAACCAAGAAGCAACTGTAATTGATAAAAAAATAGTTTCATATCCAACATATGGAACAAAATATGGAACAATCTATTTAAATAACGAAAGTGATAACATATATTTTGGAGACAGTGTTAATATCTTAAAGCGAGGAGTTGGAACATCAAGTTTATATGACATTCCAGGCGATAAGGACAAAGTCGTATTATCTGGTCATAACACCGGGATATTTAAGAATCTTTCAAATTTAAAAAATGGTAATAAAATTGTAATTGAAACAAATTATGCTAAATTTGAATATACTGTTAAAACATCTAAAATAGTTAATGAAACAGATTTAAATTCACTAGAAAAAGATTATGATTTAATTTTGTACACATGTTATCCCAATAAAGAACTATATGGTAACAAAAGATTAATAATATATGCAAAACTTGATAAAACAAAATGGGTAGGTGAATCATAATGAAAAAAATACTAGTTCATATTAATACCTTTATTATGTTTGTTTTAACTATTATATTTATTCTATTTATTGAATTTCAAATTGAACTAAGACCAAATAATATAATAACAAATCTTGAAAAATTAAATTATTATCAAAAAGCTTATTCAAATGTCTTACAAAATTTAGATGATATAATAGTTAATGACAAACTAAAAGAAGAATTAATCGAGTATTATAGTATCGATATTTTAAAAAAAGATGTTAATTTAATTGTTAGAGGAAATAAAATTAATCATTACGATGAGATTAAAACGATTGTAAGTAAATATAGCAAAGATCAAAAAACAATTGAAAAATATAGTAAAGATGTTAATTCGATAATTGATAATAATATCTTTATGACAAGTGAATATCAAAAACTTAATAAAATATATCTAAATATATATGATTGTTTATTTATTACCATAATTTACATAATTATCATGTTCACATTTATCTTTATAAATTATCTATTAATTAAGAAACTAGAATTTATTAAAGAATTAATATTGTCATCATCTATCTTGCTATGTTTACCAAAAATATTAATCACATTTAGTGGTATTATTAATAATTTTACTTATGGAAATAAATACTTTAGTGAATTAATTACAACATTTATAAGTACATATTTTAATAATCTTTTTATGTTATCAATAGTCGGAATAACAATCGTTTTATGCTTAAATGACTTTGAAAGAAAATATCATAAGTAAATCTTATTGCTATTTAAAAAATTATTATGTAAAATAAATTTATGGAAATCAAAGAGTATAAAAAAATAAAATCAAATGTTTACGAGTTAAAATTTAAAAGTGGAGAAGCAGTAAAGTTATATGATGAAGTAATCTTAAAGTATAACCTACTTATAACCAAAAATATTTCTAATAAAGAATATGAAGAAATAATTAAATATAACAAAAGTTTAGATGCTTATTATTTAAGTTTAAAGTATTTAAATAGCAAGCAAAGATGTGAAAAAGAAATAAGAGATTATTTAAAGAAAAAAGATTTTACCCATGATACAATTGATAAAACAATTGATAAACTAAATAAATACAATTATTTAGATCGAGATTTATATGTTAAAAGTTATATTAATGACAAATATAATTTTGGAATATCCGGCCCCCTTAAAATAAAAAGAGAACTTCTTAACTTAGGTTTTACAAATGAAGAAATAGATAAATATTTAAATAAAGATTTTAATGAAAAGATTGATAAAATTATTCAGAAAAAAATCAAAAATAATAATAAATTAAATGAATATAATTTAAAAATTAATATTACAAATTATTTAACAAACTTAGGATATCCCAAAGAAATGTTTGCAGAATATCTTAATGATATTAAAGTAGACAATAAAGTTATCATAAAAAAAGATATTGAAAAATTGATTAAGAAATATCAAAAGAAATATCAAGGAAAAGAATTATATTATTTTATAAAAAGAAAATTATATCAAAAAGGATATAGAGAAGAAGAAATAGGAGATGTATTAATTGAAAACATATTATAATAGATTAAGTAGTGAAGAAAAGAAATCATTAAAAAAGAATATTAAAAATTCTAAATTTAATGATTTATATAAAAAAGTAAATTATTATTTATTTTTAACTTATGGATGTTTCTTTCTAGTAATAGCAGATGTTTATTTTAGATACTATTTTAGCGGTAAAACTATTGATTATATAGTAGATGCCATTATAATAATTGGTTTATTAATATTTTATTATAAACTATTAAAATTAAAAGAAACAACCTTAAATAAATATGCTTTAGACGAAAAGAAAAAAAACAAATAAAAAATTATCTATATTTCAAGATAATTTTTTTTATTTAGAACTATTTGATTTAGCACTTAATAAAGAATTAGAAATATAAGTTGAATATAATTTACTCATTTCATCATCTTCAATGTTCATGCCATATTCTTTTCTTAGTTCAACTAAAGCATTTATACTTAATGCAGTATCATTAGATTTAGCCTCAGATGCTAAAGTCTTAATAATTTCTTCTTTTTTATCTTCTAAAGAAGGTTTTTCTTTTTCATCTGTTTTTAAAATAATATGATATCCATATTTAGTTTTAACAGGTGTAGTAGTATATTTACCTTTTTTAAGAGCAAAAGCAGCTTTTTCAAATTCTTCTAACATATCACCAGTATTGAAATATCCTAAATCTCCACCTTTATCTTTATTAGAAGTATCATCTGAATATTCTTTAGCTAAATCATCAAAAGATTCACCATTTTTAAGTTTCTTAATAATATCTTTAGCTTTTTGAAGAGCTTCTTTATCAGCTTTAGTTTTATCTTCATCACTCATATTATCAGTTACAGCTGGTGTAATTAAAATATGCTTACAAGAAATATCACCATAAACATTTTCATCATAATATTTTTGAATTTGTTTATCAGTAACACTTTTTTTAGCATAATCATTAACAGCTTCAGTACGATAATAATTTAATCTAATAATATCTTTAAATTTATCGATATCAGTAATACCATAATAAGCATAAATTTGTTCTTTTAATGCTTCTTCATCAAATTTACCCTTATCATCTTTAAAATTAGTTTTGATTAAATCATATTGTTCATTAACGTATTTATCAGCATCACTTGATTTGTCTGGATACTTATCTAAAAGAATTTTAGTATCAATCATATCAATTAACTTAGATAAAGCAGTACCTTTAACTTCACTATATAAGTCACCAGCACTAATACCTAAATTAGTATTACTAAATGAAACTAAAGTATCATTCCCATTTGGTAAAGTAGATACCTTTCCACAACCGCTAGTTAAACCTAAAACAGCTAAACAAATTAATAATTTCTTTTTCATTTTCCCTCCTAATGACTATTATAACAACCAATTCTTTAAAATACAAGAACACTACTTAGGTTTTTTGAATACAATAAAATGAGAGATGAAAAGGAGGGAGATTATGAACGGTTGTTGCAACAATAATAACGGTGTAAGTGGTGCAGCATTTATACTTGTATTATTTATTCTATTAGTAATCATAGTTGGTGCTGCAGTAATTTAAAGTAAGGAGGCGTAAAATGCTAGGTAAAAAATGTTGCAAGAATAATAGTGTAAGTGATGCTTTTATCGTTTTAGTTTTATTCATTTTACTTGCCATTATTCTTGGTTCAGTTCTAGTATATTAAAAATATAAGAGGGTAAACCTCTTTTTTTCAATATTAATTTATGTTATACTTATTTATAGAATAAGGGTTGATAAAAATGTTTGGAAAAATTACTGAAATAATTGATAATTACGTATATGTTGAAAATAGTACCCATGAATTAAAAAATAATATTTTAAATATTCATGTCGTATTTCCTGAAGCAAATCATAGAGTAGTAGGAGAAGTACTATCAGTAAACGTAGACGTTATTAAAATATTTTTAGTTGGTGAAATAAGAAATGGTGTCTTTTTCCCAGGCGTAATGAGAAAACCATCATTTCAAACAATTCCTAGAATTATTTATAAACAAGAATTAGAACTATTAATAGGCAAACAAGATAGTAACGATAAATCAAATATATATTTAGGTAAATCCGTAACATATGAACAATTTGATGTTAAAATTAATCTTAATGACTTTTTCTCTAATCATTTTGCCATAGTAGGAAATTCAGGTTCTGGTAAATCATGTGGTGTAGCTAGAATTCTTCAAAATATCTTTCAAGATAATAAAGCCGGAGTTCCTCAAAATGCCCATATTGTTTTATTTGACGTGTATGGTGAATATAATGATGCCTTTAAAAATGCAAATAACATTCCTAATTTAGGATATAAATCATATGATGTAGATGAAAATTATTCCAGTATAAAAATTCCCGCTTATTTTTTAGATATAGATGATTTAGCGTTACTTTTAAATGTTAAGTCAGCAAGTCAGTTACCTATATTAGAAAAAACCTTAAAATTAGTATATATCTTTAATAGTTTAGATGCTAATGTTCAAGAATATAAAACGGAAATTATAGCCGAAAGTTTATTAGATATCTTATCAAGTGGTCGTAACCCAAATCAAATTAGAGACCAAATAATTGCTATTTTAACTAGATATAACACCAAAGACTTAAATTTAGAAACACCAATTGTTCAACCAGGATATACTAGAACATTTAAACAATGTATGAATATAGATGCATCAGGCAAAATGGCTGCATTAGATTTAATAATAACTTATTTACAACAATATAAGCAACTTGATTTAGCCGACATAGAAATAAATAATAATATCAAATATGGTTTACAAGACATTTATTATGCATTAGATTTTGCCCTTATCAGCGAAGGTGTTTTAAAGAGCGAAAAAGTATATGATGAATTTAATGTATTAAAAGTAAGATTACAACAAATATTAAATTCTGATAATCGTAGATTCTTTGATGAAGGAAATGAAAGAATAACCAAAAAAGAATATGTTGAACATTTATTTAATGCCGAAAAACATTATCAAATAATTAATTTTAATTTAAACAACGTTGAAGAAAGATTTATTAAGATAATAACTAAAATAATTACTAGGTTATTATTTAACTATGTAACTAATTTAAGAGATAGAGGATCATTTCCAATTCATGTAATTCTTGAAGAAGCTCATAGATATGTTCAAAATGATACAGATGTTGAAGTATTAGGTTATAACATATTTGAACGTATTGCTAAAGAGGGAAGAAAGTATGGTATCTTATTAGGAGTCATAACTCAAAGACCAAGTGAACTATCAACTACAACCTTATCACAATGTTCTAACTTTATAACCTTTAAAATGTTTCATCCAAGTGATATTAATATTATTAGTAATATTTCCAGTAATGTAAGTGTTGAAACAATCGAAAAAATAAAGAATTTACTTCCTGGAACAGCAATCGTATTTGGAACATCATTCAAAGTACCATTAATAGTTAGATTAGATTTACCTAATCCAATGCCTAAATCAACAAGTGTTGATATTGTAAGTAAGTGGTATTAGGAAGTTTTTGGTAACTTATGTACTTAACTTGCATAAATATATGTAAGTGGTATAATAAGTTCTATGAAAAAAGAAAGAAAAGAAAATTATATTATATTTATATGTTTACTTTTATTAATATCACTAAGTACGATGTTAATTAAAGATAAACAAAATGAAAAAAATGATGAATTATTAGCTAATATTGAAATTACAAGTGAGACTATTACTACAACAACTGAAACAACAACTAAAAAAATTGTGTGGGATAACCTTACTGAAGAAGAATTAATTATTAAATTAAATAAAAATTTATATAGTACATTATCAAATACAGGATTACATTTTGCAAAATATACAAGCGAAACAGGTTTAGATCCTTATTTAGCAATATCAATTGTTAATTTAGAAACCGGTTGTAAGTGGGGATGTTCTTATCTTGCAAGAACATGTAACAACATTGGTGGTATAAAAGGAAGCCCATCATGTAATGGGAGTTCTTACAGAAGATATGACACATTAGAAGAGGGAATAAAGTCTTATTTAGATTTAATTTATTACAATTATTATTCTATTGGTTTAGATGACCCTTATAAAATGAATTCTAAATATGCTGAAAGTAGCACATGGGCTGAAAAAGTTAATAATTATTATCAAGAAGTTAAAGAAACAGTTATTGAATAAAAATATTGTCAATTTAGAACAATATTAATAAATAATAATTGTTTTTTTTTTATAAACTTGCTAAACTTATATTAGGTGACAAGGTATGATGTACAAATGCAATATTTGTGGTTTTAATCACCAGGGTGAAATGCCAGATGGATATCATTGTCCACTGTGCTTATCAGGTTATGATAAATTTACCAAAAGAAGTGAAATTGAAGAAGAATTTAACAGAAAGATACTTGATGATAATAATCAAGGAATCAATCGAATTGGTGAAAAATGCATTAATTGCGGTATGTGTGCAAAGACATGTAATAAAATAACCGAATTACTAGTTGATAGAGATATCAAAAACTTGGACAAAAAAATTAACAAAAACTTGTTGAAAAACATATGTTTTGAATGTGGTAGTTGTATCTTAACCTGCCCTACATCAGCCTTGACACCTAAATATGATTACCAAAAAGTTTTAGAATATATAAAAAATCCTGATTATATCGTGATAGCGTTAACTAGTCCAGCAACTCGTGTTGGTTTAGGTGATGCTTTTTTTAAGAAACCAGGTGAATTTTTAGAAGGTAAAATGGTTTCAGCCTTAAAAACTCTTGGCTTTGATTATGTTTTTGACCTAACATTTGGAGCAGACTTAACTTCAATTGAAGAAGCTCATGAATTTAAAACAAGAATTGAAACAAATAAATTACCAATGTTTACCAGTTGCTGTCCATCATGGGTAAGATATTGTGAGATTTTGCACCCTGAATTAATCAAAAACTTATCTACCTGCAAAAGTCCTATTGGAATGGCAAGTACAGTTATAAAAGAAATATATGTTCCAAATGAATTAAAACATAATAAAAAAACTATAATTGTTGCTGTAACTCCATGTACAAGCAAAAAGCGAGAAATATTAAACACTGATACCGATTTTGTAATAACTACCAGTGAACTTGCTTTAATGATAAGAGAAAATGGAATCATATTTGATAGATTAATTGACCAAAAATTTGACAAAGTAAAAGGATCATTTTCCGGAACAACTTATGGAACCAATGGAGGAGTAACCAAATCAGTTTTAAGATGTTTATATTATGAATTAACTGGTAAAGATCTTAAAGAAGACTATTATAAAATAGAAGAAAAAGAATATTATAAATTAATTAAAATTAAAATAAATGATCGAATAATAAGATGTATTATATTAAGTACAATGTCTAATTTAGAAAAATTACTTAATGATAATATTGAATATGATATGGTTGAAGTCATGTTCTGTGATGGCGGATGTATTTCTGGTGGAGGACAAGTAGTAATGCCTGTTAAAGACCGAGAATTAATAAAAAAAGCCCGTACAGAAAGTTTAAATGAGCGTCATAAAGAAACCGAAAAATATCCATATAAAAATGATTTAATTGAAGATATATATAATAGTTATTTAAATGCTCCTGGAAGTAAGGAAGCACATAAATATTTACATACTAAACATGAAGATTTATCTTCCATATTAAAAGAAGAAATTTAACGTTTCTTCTTTTCTATTTCTTTAAAAACATTTTTAATTTTATTTTTAAGCTCCTTAGTATCTTGATAATAATCATAAGTTTCACTATTATGAAAATCAACTATATCGTTTGCTTCTTTTTGTAAAGCATAAATATAATCAAAATCAATTGGAGTAGGTGTACTTAATTTATTAAGTAGTTTATCAACTTGCTTTTCTTTTAATCCCATATAAGCATAATATTGGAAAATAGGTACTCTAGATTCTCCAATCTCTAAATTATAAACACACTCTAAATGATTATAATTACTAAAAGTAAAAATCATATTATTGTATACATCCATTCCAAAATACATCCCATTATATTCAATTAATGTAATTAAATGATTAGGTTTAATCGAATCACTATTTAAAGAGATTAATACAGTTTCTGATTTTAATCCTAATTTTTTAAACACATCATTAGCAAAACTATTCACATTACGACATACACCATGTCCCATTGCTACATTTATACCAAAATAATCATGTAAGTCAAAAGCATTTAATACATTAAATTCTTCCATATACTCCCCAGTTATTCCTAATTCAATCAAATTAGTTAATATCAAAGGATATAAAAATAAGATTTCATCTTTATTTAATAACTTTAATAAATCAGCAGTTTTACTTACAAACTCATCATATAAACTAGCTATTTCTAAATATTCGCTTTTTTCTTTCTTTTCTTTATCTTTATGATATAAATATGCTAGCTCCATTTGCTTTATTAAATCTTCATTCTTATCTTTACCATAAAAATATTTATCATCTAAATAAGTATTAACAAATTCATCGCTCATATTCTTCACCTATCAAAATAATAACATAATAAATTAATATAATTCAACTGTCAACCAAAAGTAGTTGACACTTATAAATAATCATGATAATATATACTTAATTAAGGAAAAGGAGGCATAATAATGGCTGTTAAATTAAGATTAAAAAGAATGGGAGCTAAACAAAGACCATTCTACCGTATTGTTGCTGCTGACTCAAGAAGTCCAAGAGATGGTAAATTTATCGAAGTAGTAGGAACATATCAACCAATTTACAAAGAAAATACTTTTAATGTTGATGAAGAAAAAGCACTTAAGTGGTTAAACAATGGTGCTGAACCAACTGATACTGTTAAAAATATTTTAGTAAAATCTGGTGTATGGGCTAAATACAAAAGTGAGAAGTAATTATGCACGAAGATTTAATTAAATTTACAAGTGATTTAGTGAAGAACTTAGTTAAAGAACCAGACATGGTTAGTGTTCAAGAATTCTTAGGTGATGATGAATCTATCATGTTAGAAATAATAGTTCATGAAAGCGATATGGGAGCAATAATTGGAAAAGGTGGTAAAATGGCAACTTCAATTAGAACTCTAATTAGTGCTTATGGCTATATTCATTCATTAAATAGAATAAAAATAAATATCGATTCATTTTAATCGATATTTATTTTTTTCTTTCTACTTAAAATTATAATTGAACTAACAAGAACACTAATTCCTGAAATTATTAATCCTTCTTTTAAACCAGGAGTAGAGTACTTAAATTCAATTAAATGTTCACCATTTTCTAATTCAAGTCCAATAACAGCATCATTAATTTTAACATAATCAGTTAAATTACCATCAACATAAACCTTCCATCCATTATCAGCAGCAATTGAAGTATATAATAAATTATTTTCATCATTAACATTAACTTTAGCAGTAAAATGATGATCATCATAATAATTATCAATAATCATTTTATTTTTATTAATATTTTTAACAAATTCTTTATAAACATTATAATTAACAGAATATACATGAACTTTATAATCAAAACATTTATCATTTAAAGTAACTTTTATCTTAATCTCATCATTCTTATGAACTAATAAGAATCCTTTATTATCAATATTAACACTTTCATTATTTAAATAAATTTCATATTCATTTTTTCCAAAATTATCATTATTAATAAATATAAACTCATCTTTTTTAGCAACATAATTATAAATCATATAATTGCTATCCGCATTATATATACAAAAGTTAGTAGTCTTGTTACAAAAAATAGTTTGTTCAGTAGCAGTTATCTCTTCAATAATATTTTCGCTATTTCTATTAATAGTTTTAATCATCTTATTAAAATTATTAACAAAATCATCCTCATTATAGCTTACATCCACCAAATTCTTATTAGTTAAAAATCCTAAATTAGTAGCATCCTTATTAAGATATAATTTATCATCAATCTTTTCATAATATGATGCATTATCACTAACAACATATTTAACACCCAATAAACTATTAACTACCGGATTATTATAAAAATATTTTGCACTACATCCATCACTTACAGTTATACCTAAAACATTATTAACATAATCAAAAACCTTACTATTTCTAACTGATGAAAAATAACTTAATTCATTATATCCTAAAAGAAGTCCATTATTTAATATAGTCTTATCATAAAAACCAACCCTATAAAAATCACCATCATTAATTTTATTTAAAACTTCACTAGAAGTATTATATTTATTTATATAATCAGAATAAGTATTCTCATTCCCATTATTTTTAAAAGTTAAAAAAGCATTAAAAGTAAGTTCAATAATTACAACATATACAATATACTTTTTAAAATCCTTGTTATTAAGCATAAATACATAATAGAAAATAAATACGATGGATATTCCCAAATATATTAATTTAGCAACTAAATTTTCTCTATTAGCACCGCTTAAATTACCACTTGTAACAAATCCAGCTAAAATTAAAGCCATAAATAAAGTATAAAATATTATATTAAACTTAAGATTCTTTTTATCATATCTAATAAAATTTCTAAAACCTAAATAAATTAAAAAGAATGAAAATATAAAAGAATATCTAACTGGATAAAATATCGGCATTGACATCATATGCCAAAAATAATCAATTAAATTAAAGCTTACAGATAACAAAAAGAATAAAAATACCCCTAAAGAAGCTAATCTTTCCTTTAACTTAATTCTTGAATTAAAGAAATATAACATCGCATTAATATAGACAAATAAACTTACATAAACATTTGGAGTACCATATTCTAAATCACCATTAGAAAAAGAAGCAAAAGTAAGTTTATAAAGAGTACTTATTCCATCTAAATCAAATTTAAAATAATCCTTAGCAAACTGACTAATTAATTCAACCTTACCATTTAATAATTCAAGAACAACAGGTATTAAAGCAAACGCACATAATAAACCACTAAGAACTGAATAAAGAATAAACTTAATAACTTTAACCTTATCAAAACCATTAATAATACACTTATATATAAAGTAGATAACACTAAAGATACATATCATATAACCAATATAAAAATTAAATATAATTGAAAGAGCTAAACAAATAACATAGAAATAATATCTATTTTCATGAAATATTTTCTCAATTCCCATCATAACTAATGGAAACATAATAACACTATCAAACCACATATAATTAAAATAATATAAAAGATTATAAGTAGATAAAGCATAACAAATACTAAATACATAATTTACTTTTCTTTTTCTTACATAATTTAAATAAATAAACATAGTTAAACTACAAAGGATAATTTTAAATAATACTATAAAATTATAAAAAGTAATCACATTATTAAACAATAACCCCAATAAGTTAGTTATATTAAAAGTATAGTAAACCATTGATGCGAAAGCATTAAATCCTAGTAATCCTTTAAAAGAATAAAATAAACTTTCTTTTCCCTTAATGGTGTTTAAAAAATTACTAAGTAACCCTGGATATTGTGTATAACCATCTCCAACAGCTACAATTTTATCTCCAAAAGGATATATATGATTAAAACCATAAATTATAATCATACTAACTAAAGGAATAAATATAGCTAATAATAAACTTTTATTCTTTTTAATAAATTCTTTCATCTTACCACCATTATAATATTACCATATTATTAAATATTGACAAATATCTTACACTAAAAATTTGTTTTTTTTTAAGTAGTTTGTTATACTCTATTTGTTAAGGATGTGAATATGATGGCTCATAAATACGATGAACATTCAATTAAAATATTAGAAGGACTAGAAGCAGTTAGAAAAAGACCAGGTATGTATATAGGATCTACTGATAAAAGAGGCCTTCATCATTTAGTATGGGAAATAGTAGATAACTCAATTGATGAAATAATAAATGGTTATGGTAACAAAATAAGTATTAAGATCAATAAAGATAATTCTATAACTATTGCTGATAATGGTAGAGGTGTCCCAACTGGTATGCATTCAAGTGGAAAATCAACACCTGAAGTTATTTATACTATTTTACATGCTGGGGGTAAATTTGAAACTGATGGATATAAAGTATCTGGTGGTTTACATGGTGTAGGTGCATCTGTTGTTAATGCTTTATCTGACTATATGGAAGTAACTATTTTAAGAGATGGTGAAATAAATCAAATTAAATTTAAAAATGGTGGCGAAGTAGCAAGTCCCTTAAAAAAGATTGGTACAACCAAAGCAACTGGAACAATCGTAACATTTAAGCCAATGGAAAGTATCTTTAAAAATTTGACATTTAGTTATACAACTATTTGTGAAAGAATGCAAGAAAGTGCCTTCTTACTTAAAGAACTAACTATTGATATAGAAGATATTCCTGATGATAAGAGAGTAACATACCATTATGATAATGGTTTAATCTCATTTGTAGACTATATTAATGAAGATAAAGAAGTATTACATAAAGTTATTCCTATTCATGGTGTTAAAAACACTATTGAAGTAGATATCGCTATGCAATATACTGATTCTTATAATGAAAATATTATCTCATTTGTTAATAATGTTAAAACAAGTGATGGTGGAACTCATGAAGTAGGTTTTAAAACTGGTATTACCAAAGCCTTTAATGATTATGCTAAATCAAATGGTATATTAAAAGCTAAATCAGCTAACTTTGAAGGAAGCGATGTTAGAGAAGGATTAACTGCCGTTATTAATTTAAAAATACCAGAAAATCTTCTTCAATTTGAAGGACAAACTAAAGGAAAACTAGGAACTCCAGAAGCAAGACCAGTAGTTGAATCAATTGTTTATGAAAGTATTAAATATTATTTAGAAGAGAACAAAGAGAATGCTTTAAAAATAATTGAAAAAATGAGTAAAAGTAAAGTTGCTAGAGAAGCTGCTCGTAAAGCAAGAGAAGAAGCTAGAAATGGTAAAACTAAAAAAAGTGAAGCTCAAAGATTATCCGGTAAACTTACTCCAGCTCAAACAAGAAATCCTAAGAAAAATGAATTATTTATTGTCGAAGGAAATTCAGCCGGAGGTACTGCTAAAAAAAGTAGAGATCGTAAATTCCAAGCAATTTTACCTTTAAGAGGAAAAATACTTAATACCGAAAAAACAAGTGGGCCTGAAATATTTAAAAATGAAGAAATAAGTACCATGATAAACTGTATTGGTGCTGGTTATGGACAAGACTTTGATGTTAAAGATATTAATTATGATAAAGTAATTATAATGACCGATGCCGATGATGATGGTGCCCATATCCAATGTTTACTTTTAACATTCTTTTATAGATTTATGAAACCACTTATTGAAGAAGGACATTTATATATTGCAATGCCACCTCTTTATAAAGTAGATTATGGTAAAAATCATGTCTATTGTTGGACAAATGAAGAATTAAAAGAAGCAACTAAAGGAAAACAAAACTATAAAGTTCAAAGATATAAAGGTTTAGGTGAAATGAACCCCGAACCACTTTGGACAACTACAATGGATCCCGAAAATAGAAACTTAATTAAAGTTAATATAACTGATGCCTTACTTGCTGAAAAAAGAGTATCAGTTCTAATGGGAGATGTTGTTGAGCCAAGGAAAGATTGGATTAATGAAAACGTTGAATTTTCTCTTGAAGATGACTACATAATCGAAACCAAAAGAAACTAATTAAAAATGAAAAAATATTTAATTATATAATTTTAATAAGTTCAATACTAATATTTATAAAATCAATCCCAACATTATATGATTTAATTAATTTTGCTATAAAATATTATCCAAGATAACATATAAAACTATTTTAAATAGTTTTTTTCTTTTGAAAATTATGATAATATACAAATGGAGTTGATTTAAATGAACTTAGTATTAAAAATAAATGAAATAATTAAAGAACTTGGCTATGATGAAACACCAGAAGTTTCAGTTAGTAATAGACCTGACATAAGTGATTATCAATATAATGGAGCTTTTAAACTTGCTAAAACTATGCATAAAAGTCCAATGGTTATAGCTGATGAAATAGTTAGTAAATTAAAAGATAATGATATGTTTAAAGAAGTATCCAACGTCAATGGATTTATAAATATAACTTTATCAGACAAATCCCTAATAGATTATCTTAATGAAATAGTTAATAATTTTGATATAAATACTTTTAAAATAAATACTGATGAAACTATTTTCTTAGATTATGGTGGAGCAAATGTTGCTAAAGCTCTTCATGCTGGACACTTAAGAAGTCCTAATATTGGAGAAGCCCTAAAAAGATTATGCGAAGCAGTTGGTTATAAAACAATAAGTGATGTTCATTATGGTGACTGGGGTAGACCTATGGGACTAATTATCTGTGAAATTAAACATAGATACCCTAATTTAGATTTCTTTAATCCTAATTTAGATAGTTATCCAAAAGAATCACCAGTTACTTTAGAAGATTTATATGATATTTATCCATTAGCAAGCGCTAAAGCTAAAGAAGATGAAGAATATTTAAATGAAGCTAGAGAACTTACTGTTAAACTTCAAAAGAAAGAAAAAGGAATCTATGATTTATATAAAGCCTTTACTAAATTATCAATTTTAGATATTGAAGATATTTATAAAAAACTTAATTGTACTTTTGATTTATACGAAGGCGAAAGAGATGCAGATGATTATATTCAAGATGTTTTAACAGTTACTAAACCTTTTACAACCATTTCTAATGGAGCAACAATTATTGATGTTAAAGAAGAAACTGATAAAAAAGAAATACCACCTGTTATGTTATTAAAAAGTGACGGTGGAGTACTTTATGATACAACTGAACTAGCAACTCTTTATTCAAGAATTAAAAGATTTAAGGCATCAAAATATTTTTATTTAACTGATGTAAGACAAGAACTACATTTTGTTGAAGCCTTTAGAGCTGCTTATAAAACTGGAATCGTGCCTAAAGATATAAGCCTAGAATGGTTTGGTTTTGGAACTCTTAATGGACCAGATGGAAAACCATTTAAAACTAGAGATGGTGGAATCATGTCTTTAAGAGAATTAATCAGTATTGTTAAAGCCGAAACAAGAAAAGTAATTAAAGATAATATCAAGGAAGAAGATAAAGATGATTTAGCTGAAGTTTTAGCTATTGCTGCTATTAAATATGCAGATTTACTTCCTAATCGTACTAGTGATTATGTATTTGATCCTATTAAATTTAGTGATATAAATGGTAAAACAGGACCATACATTTTATATAGTACAGTTAGAATGAAAAGTTTATTAAGTAAAAGTAATTTAAAATATAACAAATATTATAAGATAAACACTAAAGAAGAAAGAGATATTATAATTAATATTATTAAATTAAGAAGTGTTATTGAAAAATCATTTAACATGAGAAGTTTAAATGAAATATGTGAATATATTTATAAATTAACTTCATCATTTAATGCTTTTTATTCAAATCATGAAGTATTAACTGAACAAGATGAACTTGTTAAAGAAAGCTATTTAACTTTAATAAATGAAGTATATATAATTAATAAATATTTACTTAATATTTTAGCTATCACTTTACCAGATAAAATTTAAAGGAGTATATATGAAAATAGAATATACATTAATTAAAAAAGATAAAAATTGTAATGCTAGATTAGGTAAAATTAAAACTAATTATGGTGAATATGAAACTCCTATGTTTATGCCAGTAGGTACTCAAGCTACCGTTAAAACATTATCTCCCGAGGAATTAAAAGAAATAGATTGTGGTATAATTCTTGCTAATACCTATCATTTATGGTTAAGACCTGGCGAGACCGTAATAGATCATGCCGGTGGATTACATAAATTTATGAATTGGAATGGACCAATCTTAACTGATTCCGGTGGATTTCAAGTATTTAGTTTAGCTAAAAGAAAAGATATAACTGAAGAAGGAGTTAAGTTTAAAAATCAATACAATGGCGATGCTTTACTTTTAACTCCCGAAAAATCAATTGAGATTCAAAACAAATTAGATAGCGATATTGCTATGAGTTTTGATGAATGCATTGGTTATCCTGCAACCTATGATTATTGTAAACAAAGTGTAGAAAGAACTCTTAGATGGGCTAAAAGAGGAAAAGATGTTTTTAATAATGAAAGACAAAGCTTATTTGGAATAGTTCAAGGTGGCGAATATGAAGAATTACGTAAACATTGTGCTGAAGAATTAACCAAAATGGATTTTGATGGCTATTCAATTGGTGGCACAAGTGTAGGTGAGGATAAACCAACAATGTATAAAATGGTTGAAATGAGTACCAAATATTTACCAGAAAATAAAGTTAGATATTTAATGGGTGTTGGTGATCCAATCGACTTAGTTGAAAATGTTATGCGTGGTATTGATATTTTCGATTGTGTTTCTCCAACCAGACTTGCAAGACATGGCCATGCCTTAACAAAATATGGCAAAATAAATATTAAAAACGCCAAATATAAAGAAGATTTTACACCAATTAGTAGTGAATGTAATTGTTATGCATGTAAACATTATACTAAAGCTTATATTAAACATTTGATTAATTGTGATGAAACATTTGGAGCTAGACTTTTATCTATTCACAATATTAATTACCTAGTTAATTTAACTAAAGAAATGAGAGAAGCAATAAAAGAAGACCGTCTGTTAGAATTCAGAGAACAATTTATTAAGGATTATTATGGCGATAAATAAAAAAGGTTTAATAATTATAATTATTTTAATTGGTTTATTTATTATTGGTGCAATTAAAGTTTATCAAAATCATGTTGATAGATTATATTTAGTTCTTAATAATGAAATTAAAGAATCAGCTAAAAAGTGCTTTTTAGAGAAAAACTGTGAAGGTGAAATAACGTTAGGAGATTTAATAGGTAAAGGTTACGTTGGTGTTTTAGTTGATCCTGTAACAAAAGAAGAAGTTAGTAAAGATAAATGTTTAAAATATGAAAATAATGAAGTAGTGTTTTGTAATTAAGATAATTTAGTTTTTATAATTGCCATAAAATAGTGAAAAAGTATAAGCAAAACACTTGTAATTTAGGTATTCTTTTGGTATAATCAAAATGCTTTTGGAAGAAAAAGCTCCTATAATCCGCTATATTTATATATGATTATCAGTGAAATATATTATGAAAGGACGTGCTTTATGAACTTAATCGATAAGATTAATGATAAACAAATCAAACATGATATTCCTGAATTTAGAGTTGGAGATATTGTTAAAGTTGATTTGTGGATTAAAGAAGGTAAAAAAGAAAGAATTCAAGCATTTGAAGGAATTGTAACAAGTATTAAAGGTGGTAAAGTTTCTAAGAGATTTACTGTTAGAAAGAAATCAGGAAGTGTTGTTGTTAAGAGAATATTTCCTGTTAACTCACCATTAATTGACAAAATTACAGTTGTTAAAAAAGGAAAAGTTAGAAGATCTAAACTTCATTTCCTTGATGATATGCTTAAAGAATTTAAAGTTAAAGAAAGAAATTAATCTTTCTTTTTTCTTTACTCTAATTTATAATATTTATAGAATAGAGAGTGTATATAATGAATATGTTAGATATTATAACTAAAAAGAAAAATAAAGAAGTTTTAACTCATGAAGAACTAAGTTATGCTTTTAATGGTTATTTAAATAAAGAAATACCTGATTATCAAATGACTTCATTATTAATGGCAATTGTTATTAATGGACTTACTTTTGAAGAAACATTTGATTTAACCAAAATATTTATTGATAGTGGGGAAACATTTAAATTTGATAAAAAAGTTTGCGATAAACATTCAACTGGAGGTATAGGCGATACCGTAACATTAGTTGCTATTCCTATTCTTGGGGCATTAAATATTCCGGTAGTTAAAATGAGTGGTAGAGGACTAGGGATAACTGGAGGAACTATTGATAAGTTAGAATCTATTCCTGGATTTAATGTTAATTTAACCAAAGAAGATTATTATAATAATTTAGATAAAATAGGTATTGTTGTTGGGGCTCAAACTAATGATTTAGTACCACTTGATAAAGTTATTTATGCTTTACGTGATGTCTCTGGAACAACTGAAAGTATCCCTCTTATTGCTTCAAGTATTATGAGTAAAAAAATTGCTTGTGGAGCAGATTATATTTTAATTGATGTAAAATGGGGTAGTGGTGCTTTAGTTAAGACTAAAAAAAATGCTGAAGTATTATCAAATTATTTAATAGAAATTGGTAAGAGATTTAATAGACAAGTTAAGACAATTATTTCCGATATGAATGAGCCATTATCAACATGCATAGGTAACGCTTTAGAAGTAGAAGAAGCTATAAATGTTTTAAAAGGAGAAAAAAATAAATTAAGAGAAACATCTTTAGAAGTAGCCGGAAATTTAGCAAGTATGTATTTAAATATTTCATATGAAGAAGCATATAATCGTGCAAGTGAAGTATTAGATAATAATAAAGCTTATGAAATGTTTAAAACATGGATATCAAATCAAGGTGGAGATTTATCAAAACTTAAGATTAGCGATAAAGTTATCTTAATTAAATCTAATCAAGATGGAATAATTAGTCATATTAACGCTTTAAAAGTTGGAGAGTTATCAGTTAAATTAGGAGCAGGTAGAATAACTAAAGATTCTAAAATTGATTATAGTGTTGGTATTAAACTTTTAAAACAATCAGGTGATTTAGTTAAAAAGGGTGATATACTTGCTAAGTTATATGTTAATGATTTAAATATTAAATTAACTAAAGACGATATAAATTTTTATAGTGTAAAATAGGATTCATTTCCTATTTTTATTTTTGTACAATAGGAATATATTAAATTAAAAAAATTACTTAAAAACTATTTACGAAAAAAAATATTATGCTATAATAAATTACATATTCAGGAGGTGCAAAAGTGGATAAGAACTTACCGATATTGTTACTTAAAAAATTATCTATCTTACCAACTGCCGAAGTACGTTTAGAATTAAATAATGAACTTTCTCAAAAAATTATTGAAGTTGGTTTAAACAAATTTGATAAAAAAGTTGTTGTAATCCTTCCTAAAGAGACTAAAGAAGAATCATTAGGTGTATCTGATTTACCTAATGTTGGTGTTCTTTGTTTAATTAAATCAAGCATAATATTACCAAATAAAAATTATAGAGTAGTCCTTAAAGGATTAAATAGAGTTAAAATAAACAATTATTCTAATTATAGATATAATAAGTCTATTCTAGTTGGAAATGTAAAAATGATTTACATTGATAATGGAGAATCAGTAGAAAGTATAGCCCTAAAAAAGAAACTTATTTCATTATTAAAAAAGTATATTGCCTCAAGTAATGAAGTTTCCAACAGTGTGCTATCCAAAATCAAAGAAGAATTAACATTAGACGAATTAACTGACATTATAGTTAACTTCTTAAAGTTTCCAATCGATAAAAAAATAGCTTATATGAACGAATTTAATGAAGTTGAAAGAGCTAAAATGCTTATTAAAGATATAAGCATCGAATTAGAAATTCTTTCATTAGATCATAAAATAGACAATGAAATAAGAGACTCACTAGAAAAAGAACAAAAAGAATTTTTAATAAAAAATAAAATCGATAAATTAAATGAAGAATTAGGCGTTAAAAATAGTAAAGATAACGAAATAAGTGAATATCTAGCAAAAATAAATAATTTAGACGTTTCAGAAGAAATTAGAAATAAATTATTAACTGAATTAAAAAAATACGAATATACTCCAGTTAATAACCCTGAAATAAGTGTTATCAGAACATATTTAGATACCTTAATTAACTTACCATTTAATAAATCAAGTGAAGAAGAATCTAATCTAAAGAAAATAAGTGAATATTTAGATAAAACTCATTTTAAAATGGATGAAGTTAAAAATAGAATTAAAGAATATGCTTATTTTAAAGAAAAAAATCCTAATTTAGAAAATCCGATAATATGCTTAGTTGGATCACCTGGAGTAGGTAAAAGTACAATTGCATCTTCAATTGCTGGAGCATTAAAAAGAAAATTTTATAAAATAAGTGTTGGCGGATTAAACGACTCATCAGAACTTATTGGTCATAGAAGAACATATTTAGGCGCATCTCCCGGTAAAATAATGGAAGCTATAATCAAATGCAATACGAATAATCCCGTTATTTTAATTGATGAAGTAGATAAAATAGTTAAGGACTTTAAAGGAGATCCATCAAGTACATTATTAGATATTTTAGATAGTAACTTAAATAAAAATTTTACCGATAATTACATAGAAGAATCATTTGATTTATCTAAAGTATTATTCATTTTAACAGCCAACGATGTTAATAGTATCAATCCTGTTTTAAGAGATCGATTAGAAATAATATATATTGATAATTATATTTCATTTGATAAAAAAGACATTGCTATCAAATATTTACTTCCAAAGATATGTCAAAAATATAGCATTAAAAAAATAAATATTACAGAAGAAGAAATAGTTGAATTAATAAATAACTATACAATTGAACCAGGCATTAGAGAATTAGAAAGATTACTTGATAAAATAATAAGATACATGTTAATAAATGGAATTAAAAAAGAACCTAACTTTAATCTTATTCTTGGACTTCCTATTAAATCTAATAAAGAAGAAGAATTAGTAATAGGTCAATCCAACATTATTGGTGTTAGTCCTTATAATGGAGCCACAGTTAAAATTTCTTCAATATATAGTAAAGATATGATATTAACTGGAAATATTGGTAATAACCTAAAGAATTCTATATTAATGGTATTAAGTTATTTAAGAAATAAAAAATATATTAACGAAGATGATTACTTTCATATTAATTTCAATGTTAATAAATATACATTAGATGGTTATTCTGGTGGTCTTGGTGTAGCATCTTCAATCATTTCATTAGTTAGTAATAAAAGAATTGATAAAAATATCTGCTTTATAGGTGCAATTGATTTATATGGAAGAGTATTAAAAGTATCTAGATTAAGAGATAAAATAATAACTTGTTATAATAACAATTTAAATATTATTTATTTACCAATTCAAAATAAAATAGATGAAGAATATATTCCAGAAGAAGTATTACAAAAAGTTAAATTAAGATATATAAGTACTTTTGATGAAGTATATAACGAATTATTTAAATAAAATTATTAAGGTTAGAGTTTTTTTCTAACCTTTTTAAATTATTTTCTTTAAAAAAATAGAACAAAATAAAAAATTATGATAAAATTTGTTTATAAAGCTTATTATAAACTTTAGTTAAGGAAGGAGATATAATCATGATAGATATTAAATTAATAAGAGAAAATCGTGATTTAGTAAAAGAAAATATTAAAAAGAAATTTCAAGATGAAAAACTTGGTTTAGTTGATGAAGTTTTTGAACTTGACAAAGAAGTTAGAGAAGCTAAATTAAAAGGTGATAATTTAAGAAGTGAAAAAAATAACTTATCTAAAAGTATCGGTTTATTAATTAAAGAAGGTAAAAAGGACGAAGCAGAGGAAGTTAAAAAGAAAATATCTGATATGGACGCTCAAATTAAAATCCTAGAAATATCAGAAGAAAAGAAGAATAACTTAATTAAAGAAAAAATGATGGTTATTCCTAATATTATTGATGAATCAGTTCCAATTGGTAAAGACGATAGTGAAAATGTTGAAGTTGAAAGATTTGGTGAACCAGTTGTTCCAAACTATGAAATACCTTATCATGCTGATATTATTAATGCCGTTGGTGGTATGGATAAAGAATCAGCAGGACGTACTAGTGGCGAAGGTTTTTATTACTTATTAGGTGATATAGCAAGATTACATGAAGCAATGATTGCTTATGCTAGAGATTATATGATAAATAAGGGATTTACCTATGCTATTCCACCATTTATGATTCACGCTGATGTAGTAACAGGCGTAATGTCTTTTCCAGAAATGGAAGCAATGATGTATAAAATTGAAGGTGAAGATTTATATTTAATTGGTACATCTGAACATTCAATGATAGGTAGATTTAAAGGCCAAATGGTTAAAAAAGAAGAATTACCAATCAGAATGACAAGTTATTCACCATGCTTTAGAAAAGAAGGCGGATCTCACGGGTTAGAAGAAAGAGGCTTATACCGTGTTCATCAATTTGAAAAACAAGAAATGATCGTATTATGCGAACCAGAAAAATCAATGGAAGAATATAATAAGATGTGGAAATATACTGTTGAAGTATTTAGAAATATGGACGTTCCAGTAAGACAACTTGAATGTTGTTCTGGAGATTTAGCCGATTTAAAAGTTAAATCATGTGATATTGAAGCATGGAGTCCTAGACAAAAGAAATATTTTGAAGTTGGATCTTGTTCTAATTTAGGAGATGCCCAAGCAAGAAGATTAGGAATTCGTGTTAAAGGTGATAATGGAAATTATTATTTACATACACTTAATAACACAGTTTTAGCAACACCTCGTGGATTAATTGCCGTTGTTGAAAATAACTATAATGAAGACGGAAGTATTAATATTCCAAAAGTATTACAACCATATATGGGCGGATTAGAAAAAATAGTTCCAAAGAAATAATAGTTCTAAAACTTTTAGCAAATGCTAGAAGTTTTTTTAATTTAAATATTTACAAGTCGCAATTGTAAATTTATATTTTTTGTGCTATTATAACCACTTGTACAGAGGGGTATTTTTATGGAAATATTAGAAAAAGATATAATTAAAGACATAAATCGTAATAAAAAAATAATTAAATATCATCAATTATATAGTATAAAAAGTTTAATTATTAAATTATTATTAAAATCAGGTATTCTTTTAGATTATGCTTATCCTTATATTTTATCAATATTAATTATGTTAAATGTTGGTTTTTATAAAAATCATAAACCATTTGATTATGATCCTGCTAAAAAAATTACAACAGAAAATATATATGATAGTAACAATAATACCGAAATTAATTTTGATAACAACATAATTTATGATAATGATTATTTAATTTATAGAACACCATGGGAATTAGTAGATGGAAAATATATTTCAAAAGAAATAACATTTGTGTTAAATCAAAATGAACAAAATAAATCTATTCTACCATCATTATTAAAAATGGATTATGATGAAATAAAATCACTTTTTGAAATAAAAAGTATTAAAACAATTTATAAAAACAATAGTAATTCAGATGATGCTACAGTAACAGTTATAATCCATAATGAAGCTTTATCTACAAAAACAGTTAGAGAAATAGATGCTTATAGTACTTTATATGTTATCCTTGTATTTTTAGAAGGTTTAGGTATATCAAAATTTAATAAAATTATTTTTAAAAATTGTATTAGAAATAAATTAAGTGAATTAGATAAAGGACCTATTATTTATAGTAAAAAAGAAATAAATATGTTAAAAGAAATAATTGAAAATGATCGTAAAAATTTAGAATACATCAATAATAACAATTATGATAAACCTAAATTAAGGATTAAATAGGTGAGTAATATGAAAAATGAATTGTTAAGTGAAAATTATAATAATAATTTTTGTGATTTCACAAAAGAAGATTTAGAGTTTCTTTATAATGTTATTCAAAACTTATTTATAGATTATAGATATAATTTAGGATTAGATAAAGCATTAACATTTGGTGTCGAAATAGAATATGAAGGCCTTTACTATGGAAAAACAGAAAAATTTCTAAATCAAAATTTAAATAACTGGAAATCAAAAGTTGATAATTCTTTATTTTTTGGTGGAGAAGTTACATCTCCCATAATGAATGATGATAAAAAGTTTTGGTTAGAATTAAAAACAGTATGTGAATATTTAAAAAAACATCATGTAAGAGTTCATTATAATGCCGCTAGTCATGTTCATATAGGCGCTAATTTACTTAATAATGATCCTAATTTATGGATTATGTTTTTAAAACTATACACTTGTTATGAACACATTCTTTATCGTTTCGGTTATGGTGAATGTATTAATGAGCGAAAATTATTAATTACTTATTCCAAATTTATAGGAAAAGAACTTTGCAATAGTATCCATATTTTACAAAATGCCAAAAAAATGAAAGATTTTCAACAAATACTAGATGAAGAACAATCAAAATATGTTGGAATTAATTTTAAGCATGTTGCTTTTGATGAAAGAATATGTAACAAATTTAATACTATCGAATTTCGTTTTCCCAATGGCACTAAAAATGAAGTGATTTGGCAAAATAATATTAATGTATTTGCTAAAATGGTTTTAGCGATAGCTGAAAATAAAATAAATCCAGAATTTTTAGATTACAAATTTAAACAATATCAAGAACGAAAAACTAGTTCCGAAAGTTTATCTCATTTAATATGTATAGAAGATGCTTTAGAATTTGCAGATTTAATTTTTGATAATAATTTAGATAAAATGTATTTTTTAAAACAATATTTTAAGAATTTTGATTATACATTAAGTAAAAGACATTCTTTATTAAGTAAAAAAATAACACCAAATCATTAAAATATAATTATATTTATTGTTTATTAAACTGATACATGATATATTACAAATGTTTAGGGAGAAGATTTATATGAAGTACGAAATAGATAGATTTAAAAATTCTGAGGTAATCCGTTGTTTTTTTAAATCTGAAAAATCAATATTAATTGTTTTTTTAGATAACCATACTGTGGAAATACCATATACTAAAGAAAATGAAGAAAAAATATTAAATGAAATGATTATGCAAGCTATGGCTAGGGAAGCAATCGAATTTAATAGATTACCTTTAAAAATTAAATATGATTTTTCAAGATTAATAACAAATACGTTTATATCTGTTTGTATGACATATAATTTAAGCACATACCCACAATACTATATCTATCGTTCTGATATTTATAAAATAATTTATAGTCTTGTATTAGCTACTACAGGTGCAAACATTGCAAGATTTATATATAACTTAGTTTGTGATTTAAAATTAAGTAAAGATGTCTTAAAATATCATGAGTTTTTTGAAATGAAAGATGAAATAGATAAATATGGCGATGTATTACTAAATGAAAATATCTCTCTAAAAGAAGTATTAAATATAAACACATTAGATTTTTATTCTATTTCTAGAGTAAAAGAAATACTTGAAACTGTTAAAGAAAATTATAACAAAGAAAAAACATTAATAAAAAAATAATTAATGTGATATTTCGTATTTAAAATATTGACACACGAATATGTGTTTGATAATATATTAAACAGGAACAACTAATTGTTTTGGTGGTTACCACTAAATTTCAAAAGAAAGCTGGTGGTAGTTATGAGCAAAAAGATGTTATATTTTATAACAATTAATTTATTCATAATAATAATTTTATTAATTATCTTACTATTTAAAGTAACTAACTAATAAAAAAACCAAAACTCAGGGGGTTTTGGTGAACCTAAATTTGGTAACCATCTTAACTTTCCGAATTAGATGTTCCATTTTTATTTTATGTAAGTCTTGCTTACACATTCATAATACCAAATTATAAATTTTTTTACAATAAATTTGAAAGATATATTGCTAAAATAAATAAAAAGTGATAAATTATTTAAGAAATCAGTGATAAAGGACATGATTATTAGTTAACAAATCATAGAGAGTAAGTGGTTGGTGAAAACTTATTGAGTTATTAATAATTACTACCTTTTGAGAGATATAATAATATCCGAGTTATTCCCGTTAAGAATTATAAAAAGATAAATCAAGGATGGTACCGTCTTTAAAAGACGCCTGTTACTATCCTTTTTTTGTTAAAGAAAGAAGGAAGAAAAATGATTAATATTAAAGAAAATGAAAATTTAAGTGTAATGAATCATTCATGTGCCCATTTACTTGCCCAAGCAGTTAAACATTTATATCCAAATGCAAAGTTTTGGGTTGGACCTGTTATAGAAGAAGGTTTTTACTATGATATTGATTTAGGCGATGAAGTTATAAAAGAAGAAGATTTACCTAAAATAGAAAAAGAAATGAAAAAAATATCAAAAAGTAATAAATTAATTAAAAGATTAGAACTTACTAAAGAAGAAGCCTTAGAAATGTTTAAGGATGATCCATATAAAGTAGATATTATTAAAAACTTAGATGATAGTGAAACAATAAGCGCATATAAACAAGATGATTTTGTTGATTTATGCCGTGGACCACATATGAATACTACTAAAGATATGAAATACTTTAAATTATTAAAAGTATCAGGTGCTTATTATAAAGGTGATTCTAAAAATAAAATGCTTCAAAGAGTATATGGTGTATGTTTTAATACAGAAGAAGATTTAGATGCACACTTAAAATTACTAGAAGAAGCAAAAGAAAGAGACCACAGAAAAATAGGTAAAGACTTAGAAATATTTACAAATTCAGAATTAGTAGGTAAGGGACTTCCTTTATGGCTTCCTAATGGTGGTATGATTAGACTTTTACTTGAAAGATATATTCAAGATAAAGAAATAAAATTAGGATACAAACATGTATGGACACCAAGTTTAGGTAGTGTTGATTTATATAAAACATCTGGTCACTGGGATCATTATAAAGAAGATATGTTCCCTGTTATGAAGTTAGATGAAGAAGAATATGTATTAAGACCAATGAACTGTCCTCATCATATGATGATTTATAAAAATTCACTTCATTCATATAGAGATTTACCTATAAGACTTGCTGAAGTTGCTAATGACTTCAGATATGAAGCATCAGGTGCTGTTTGTGGTATAGAAAGAACAAGAGCATTTACTCAAAATGATTCACATATATTCTGCAGCAAAGAACAAATAAAAGATGAATTTGCAGGAGTAGTTAAATTAATACTTGACACTTATAAAGACTTTGGATTTAATGATTATGAATTTAGATTATCACTTAGAGATAAAGAAGATAAAGAAAAATATTTTGATGATGATGAAATGTGGGAAAGTGCTGAAAATGAACTTAGAAATGTTTTAACAGAACTTAATATTCCATTTTATGAAGCAAAAGGTGAAGCAGCATTCTATGGACCAAAGCTTGATGTACAAGTTAAATCTGCTATTGGACATGATGTAACACTTTCAACTTGTCAACTAGATTTCCTTCTTCCAGAAAGATTTGATTTAAGTTATATAGATAAAGATGGAAGTAAAAAAAGACCAGTTGTTATTCATAGAGCTATTTTAGGATCATTAGATAGATTCTTAGCATTCTTACTAGAAGAAACAAAAGGAGCACTTCCACTTTGGCTTTCTCCAGTAGAAGCAACTATTATACCAGTTAATAATGAATATCATTTAAGATATGCTAAAACTATAGAAAATACTTTAAGAGAAAATAATATAAGAGTTGAACTTGATGATAGAGAAGAAAAACTTGGATATAAATTAAGAGAAGCAAACTTAAAGAAAATACCATTAGTTATTATTTTAGGTGATAAAGAAAAAGAAAATGGTAATATCTCATATAGAAAACATGGAAGTACTGAAACAGTTACAATATCAATAGATGATTTTGTATTACTTTTAAATAATGAAATAAAAAAATATAGATAAATTTGATAGAAATATCAAATTTTTCTTATTTTAGGTAATAAAAAAAGTAACCATTTGGTTACTTAATTATTTGCTAGCTAATCTTCTAAGTATTCTTGCTTCTCTAGCTGTAGTTTTAAATCTAACACCATTTATTGTTACATATTGGAAATTTAATTTTTGTTTTCTTTTTGTTACATTTTTAGCATGAGAAACGTTATTAGCCGAATTTGGTCTTTTTGCTGTTACTTTTTTAGACATTGTAATTCCTCCTTTAAAAAAACTTCTTGCTTAATAACTTTAACATATTATTCGTTTTAAGTCAATTATATTGTAATAATTTGGTATTTTGTGTACAATAAATGTAAGGAGGATTAATATGAATTATATACCATTAAGAGTTAAAACTAATTATTCCTTGCTTACTAGTTTAAATACTATAGAATCTTTAGCAAAAAGAGCAAAAGAGTTAAATATAAATGCACTATCGATAACAGATGATAATATGTTTGGAGTTATGGAATTTTATAAGACAATGCTTAAATATGATATAAAACCAATAATTGGTCTTGAAGTAAAGATAAATGATTATAGTATTTTACTTTATGCAGAAAATTATAAAGGATATCAAAATTTATGTTATATATGTAGTAATGAAAAAACTATACAAATTCTAAAAGAAAATAGTGAAAATGTATTATGTATTGTTCCTTATGAATCAATCAATATATATGATGAAATAAGTCCTTTTTATAAAAATATATTTGTATCATATAAAACAAAAGAAGAAAGAAATAATATAAAAAATAAAAAATGTGTATTCGCAAATGAAATAAGAGTATTAAATAAAGAAGATAAAGAATACTTAAAGTATTTATATATGATAAAAGATGGAGTTAAATTAAGTGATAAAAAAGAATATATATTTGATAACTATAATTATTTGTTAGATAATGATGAAGTACTTAATTTAATGGATAAAAATGATATTATTAATTATAAAATAATTATTGATAGTGTTAATTTAAAGATAGAAAAAAATACAGGTTTATTACCTAAATATAATGAAGATGAAAACTTTGATGAATTTAAATATTTAACAGAGTTATGTAAAAAAGGATTACTTAAAAGATTAGATAATAAAGTTCCTATAAAATACGCAGATAGATTAATGTATGAATTAAATATTATAAATAAAATGGGATTTTGTAATTATTTCTTAGTTGTATTTGACTATGTAAGATATTCAAAAAGAAATGATATATTAGTAGGACCTGGAAGAGGTAGTGCAGCTGGAAGCCTTGTTAGTTACTCACTTGGTATAACAGATATAGATCCAATTAAATATGATTTATTATTTGAAAGATTCTTAAATCCAGAAAGAGTAACAATGCCAGATATTGATATGGACTTTGATGCTTCAAGAAGAGATGAAGTAATAAAGTATGTTGAAAATAAATATGGCAATAAGAGAGTTGCACAAATTCTTACATTTTCTACATTAAAAGCAAAACAAGTATTAAGAGATATATCTAGGATATTTGATATTCAAGCTCAAAAAACAGATGATTTTATTAAATTAATAGATTCTAATTTATCACTTTCAGAAAACAAAAAAAGTGATTTAGTAAAAGATAGATTGGAAAAAGATACATTATTAACTAGAATATATGATATTGCATCTCACCTTGAAAACTTAAAAAGACAAACATCAATTCATGCAGCAGGTGTAATTATATCTAGAGAAAATTTAGATAGATATATACCACTTTATAAAATATCAGATGATGAATTTATAACAGGTTATGATATGACATACTTAGAAGAACTTGGTTTACTTAAAATGGACTTTTTATCTATTACAAATTTATCATTAATAAGCGAATTACTTTCAGAAATAAAAAGTGTTAACTTTTCTAAAATACCACTTGATGATAAAAAAACAATTGAACTTTTTAAAAGTGTAGATACAGATGGAATATTTCAGTTTGAATCAACTGGTATGAAAAATGTACTTAGAAAATTTAATGTTGAATCATTTGATGATTTAGCAGTTATAATAGCGTTATTTAGACCAGGACCTATGGAAAATATAGATTCTTATATTAGAAGAAAAGAAGGGAAAGAAAAAGTTACATATTTAACTGATGATTTAAAACCTATTTTAGAAAGTACTTATGGAATAATTATCTATCAGGAACAAATAATGCAGGTAGCTCACATTCTTGCCGATTATAGTTTAGGTGAAGCTGATATTCTAAGGCGAGCCATGAGCAAAAAAAATGAGGATATTTTAGTAAAAGAAAAGGAACGTTTTAAAGCTCGTGCTCTAGCTAAAGGTTATAGTCTTGATTTAATCGAAAAGGTTTATGGATTAATTTTTAAATTTGCTGCATACGGATTTAATAGATCACACTCTGTTGCTTATGCGGTTATATCATATAAGATGGCTTATCTTAAAGCTCATTACCCTAAGTATTTTATGAGTGCTATGTTAACATTATCAAGTGTATCATCAGCAAATACTAAAAAATATATTTATGAATGTAAAGCTAATC
>OLWA01000754.1_pt1 | contig 38241 bp, 27 predicted proteins | sample 1673251 | NCBI WGS metagenome assembly OLWA01 (sample SAMEA3178937, study PRJEB25190) | human gut metagenome | biome: human gut; feature: human-associated habitat; material: faeces | place: Austria | collected 2013 | reverse complement strand
CAATCTTTGTTTCATGTATTTATCTTACTATATGTTAAGGGAGGAAGTAGGGATTTGTCCGCTTCCGCTTCGTCGTTTTTCGCGTTCAGCACAGCGCACTCGATACCGAGTTTGCGCAGTTCGTCGGCTAGCTCCTCGGATTCGCCGATGCTCTCCGTGCCGACCAGCACCGGGCGGGATATCCCGTGAGCCTCCCGGATAGCTTCGATGACGGCTTTGCGCTTTTCCGTCTTGTCGAAGTACATCTCGAGCGGGTGGTCTGTGCGCCTGCATGGCAGCCTTGTGGGAATGACCTCGGTGGGGAGGCCGTATATCGTGTCGAATTCCTCCTTGGACTGTATCGCGGTGCCGGTCATTCCGGCGAGTTTCGGGAACAGCCGCAGGAAGTACTGCAATGCGATATTTCCCATGATACGCCCGCGGGAGGTCAGCTTCAGACCGTGCTTCGCCTCGACCGCCGCCTGTAGGTCGCCGGGGAACACGCGTCCCGGAGCGGCTCTGCCGGTGAATTCGTCCACGAGGATAACAGCGCCGTCCCGCAGAATGTAGTCCTTGTCCTCCTGGAGCATGACGCGGGCTTTCAGGCAGGCGCAAATCTTCGCGAGGAGCCCGGTGTTCTCGGCGGCGTAGATGTCGCAGGAGAACACGGATTCCGCCTTGTCCGCTCCGGCGTCGGTGAGGTAGACGTTGCGGCTGTCGTCGTCGATGCCGTAATCGTCGTCAGTGAAATCTGCGGTCTTTTCGTAGACCTCGGCGGTGCTTCCGTCGTCCTCGGCGGCGATGTCGCCTGCGATGACCAGCGGAATACGCGCTTCGTCTATCATAATGCTGTCGGCTTCGTCGACTATCGCGAAGTTCAGCTTCTGCGGGAACACCATCTCGGACGGCTCAAAGCATACGAAGTCCCGCAGGTAGTCGAAGCCGGCTTCCTTGGCGGTGAGGTACACGACCTGCTTTGAGTATATCTTCCGTCGGTCGGTGCGGGGAGTATCCGCAGTGATACAGCCCAGGGATACCCCCATGCTGTCGTAGACCGGCTTGGTCCACTCGTAGTCGCGGCGGGCGAGGTAGTCGTTGAATGTAAGTATCATCACCTGACCGCCGGACAGTGCTTCATAGCATGCGGAGAAAACTGCGGAAAATGTCTTGCCCTCGCCGGTCTGCATCTGCACCATGTTGTGCCCGGTGAGCGCCAGCGCCGCGCCTATCTGCTCGGCGTAGGGGGTTATCCCGAGGGATTTTTTCAGCGCAATGTATACCCGGGAGTACACGGCGGTGATGTCGTTTCCGCGCGCTCCGCCGTTCTCCGCGAGGGAGATTATTTCATTTATAAGTTTGTTATCCAAAGAGAAGGTCTCCTTTATGTTTTTTATACCGATATCTTTATTATATTACTTATTTTTCTCTCTGTCAACCTTGAAAATTCCGGCAAAGTATGCTATAATAAAAGAGTGTGTATTTATATATAAAAAGCCGGGGATAAAAACCCCCGGAAGAAAGGAACTTTTATGTTAACAAAAGAACAGTTCGACGCAAGGCTTTCCAAGCTCGTCAGAGAGCAGGAGGAACTGCTTGCGCGCCCCAATCCGGCTTCTGATTTCTATAACGGGATCTACACCCGCTACCAGAACCCGGTGCTGACTGCGGCTCACGCTCCCATCATCTGGCGCTACGACCTCTCCTACAACGATAACCCCAACCTCATGGAGCGTCTTGGCGTCAACGCCGTGATGAATTCCGGCGCGGTTTACCTCAACGGAAAGTACTGCCTGGTGGCACGCGTGGAGGGCGCTGACCGCAAGTCCTTCTTCGCGGTTGCAGAGAGCGACAAGCCTACCGAGGGCTTCCGCTTCCGCGACTATCCCGTTATCCTCCCCGACACCTGCCCCGAGGAGACCAACGTATACGACATGCGCCTCACCCAGCACGAGGACGGCTGGATATACGGCGTGTTCTGCTCCGAGAGCAAGGACAAGGAGAACCCCGACCTCTCCGCGGCTACCGCTCAGGCGGGTATCGTCCGCACCAGGGATCTCGTTACATGGGAGAGACTTCCTAACCTCGTCTCCAAGTCTCCGCAGCAGAGAAACGTAGTGCTTCACCCCGAGTTCGTAAACGGCATGTACGCGTTCTACACCCGTCCGCAGGACGACTTCATCTCCACCGGCTCCGGCGGAGGAGTATGCTTCGCGCTCTGCAAGGACATCACAAATCCGGTGCTCTGCACCGACGAGGTGGTCATCTCTCCGAGAGTTTACCACACTATCACCGAGGTCAAGAACGGCGCCGGCGCTGTTCCGATAAAGACCCCCAAGGGCTGGATACACATTGCCCACGGCGTAAGGAATACTGCGGCTGGCCTGCGCTACGTCATCTACGTATTCGCTACCGACCTCAACGATCCTTCCAAACTCATCGCAAGCCCCTCCGGACTGTTCATCGCGCCCCACGGCATCGAGCGCGTCGGCGACGTTTCCAACGTTGCGTTCACTAACGGAGCCATCGTCCGCGAGGACGGCAGCGTTTATATCTACTACGCTTCCTCCGATACAAGACTGCATGTTGCTTCCACGACCATTGAGCAGCTCATGGACTACACATTCAACACACCGTCCGACCCGCTCCGCTCTGCTGACTGCGTAAAGCAGCGCTGCGAGCTTATCTCCAAGAATCTCTCCGGAGAGCGCAAGGTATGACGGAATACTTCGACCTATACACCGCAGATCGTCGGAAGCTCGGCAGAAAGATCCAGCGCGGGGCGCCGATACCTCACGGTGAGTACCACATCGTGGTGCAGATAATGTCTGTGAACAGCCTGGGTGAGATACTTCTCACCCAGCGTGTTCCGCAGAAAACCAGCGGCGGCAGGTGGGAGTGCAGCGGAGGCTGCGCCGTAAGCGGCGAGACCAGCCGCGAAGCAGCCGTAAGGGAGCTTTTCGAGGAGACCGGAATACGTGCGTTCAGCTCCGAGATAGACCTTGAGTGGACAATGACCACCGACAGCATGCTGCGGGATTTCTACATCGTCCATAAGGACGTTCCGCTTGACCGGTTGGTGCTCCAGTCGTCGGAGGTCTGCGCGGCGAAGTGGGTGACCTACGACCGCCTGTGCGATATGGCTGACAACGGTCAGACCACGCGCACCGTAGCAAGGTGGCTTGAGATACGCGGCGACGATATCCGCAGATGTATCGACGAGATACGCCGCAGCGCCAGGGCCGGCGCGCCGAGAATGGCGTGACCGCTCCGCCGGGCGCGTGAACTTTGAGGAGAAATCATGAAAATAATCATAGTCGGCGGCGGCAAGGTGGGATTCTACCTTGCGCAGACCCTGAGTGCGCAGGGTCACGAGGCCGCCATAATCGAGCAGGACAGGGAACTGTGCCGTATGATCGCGAACCAACTCGATATTTCCATTTGCACCGGCGACGGAACTTCCCAGGACGTCCTGCGTGAAGCCGGCGCTGAACGTGCCGATGTGGTCTGCGCCGTGACCGGAAAGGACGAGAGCAACCTCGTCTGCTGCCAGACCGCAAAGAAGGTTTTCGACGTGAAAAAGACCGTCGCAAAGGTGAACAACCCGAACAATGTCGCGGCGCTCCGTACGCTTGGGGTGGACACGGTCGTGTCCTCCACGGATAACATCATCGAGCACCTGGAGCGCGAGGTGGATATCTCAGCGATGAAGGAGCTTATACCCCTCGACGGCGGCGATGCCTCCTTGCAGGAGATAACCCTCCCGGAGGACAGCGAGCTTGCCGGAAAGAGCCTGATGGAACTTTCTCTGCCGCAGACCTGCAACGTGGTCTGCATCAGCCGCGGCGGTCATACGCTCATACCCCGCGGACAGACAAGGCTCCACGGCGGCGACGTGCTGCTGGTGGTGACTCTCAGGCATGGCGTGCGCGACCTGCGCAAGGCTCTCAGGATAAAGGATTAATTAAGGCGGCACCGCGGGTTTTCGCGGCACTGCCACGACAAGGACATAATGATGGAAGAAAAGAACCTCCGCAGAAGCTCCGAAAATATCAATACCGCAGATACCGCAGCGACGGACGCGTCCGTAAAGCCTGCCAGGTCTGCAAGGTCGTCTGGTTCTGCCAGATCCGCAAAGGCGGATAAGACGGTCAAGACCGCGAAATCAGCAAAGACGGCAAAGGCAGAGAAGGCAGAGAGCGCCCAGACCTCACAGACTGCGAAGAAACCGGCTCCCCGCCGCACAAAGAAGCAGCAGGGGGACGTGATATTCGCACTTGATATCGGAACCCGCACCGTTGTCGGAGTGCTTGCGGAAAAGACCGCAGACTCCTACAGGCTGATAGACATGCAGACGCAGGCTCACGAGAGCCGCTCCATGACCGACGGTCAGATCGAGGACATCGACGCGGTCGCTGCGGTGGTGAGATCCGTCAGGACTGCGCTGGAGCGGAGACAGTCCATAAAGCTTCAGCGGGTATGCATTGCCGCCGCCGGACGCGCGCTGAAAACCCTCCGGCACAGGAGCAGCTGCGATGTTTCCGGGCTGAAGTCGATAACCGCCGAGGATATCCGCGCCGCCGAGCTTGAGGCTGTCCGCTCCGCTGAGGAGGAATTCACCGGCAGCGGAGGAAATTCGTTCTACTGCGTGGGTCACAGCGTGATCTCACTGGAGCTGGACGGCTACAAAGTTTCAAAGCCGGAGGGACACAGGGGCAGCGAGCTTGTTACGGAGGTCATTGCGGCATTCCTTCCCGCGTATGTGGTGGAGAGCCTCTGTGCCGCCGTCGACGAGGCGGGTCTTGAGACCGCCGGGCTTACCCTGGAGCCTATCGCGGCGATAAACGCGGTGGTTCCGAAGGAACTCAGGCTCATCAACATTGCGATGTGCGATATCGGCGCGGGAACTTCCGACGTTGCCGCTTCAAGGGACGGCAGCATAGTCGCCTACGGAATGGCTACGATAGCCGGCGACGAAATGACCGAATCGCTGATGAAGCAGCTTCTCGTTGAGTTCAACGAAGCGGAGCGCATCAAGACCTGCACCGACCCGCAGACCGAGTACACGGATATTCTTTTCAACCACCGCACTATAACCCGGGAGGAAGTCGCACGGCTGCTGCTTCCGGCGGAAAAGGAGCTTGCGGATACCGTCTGCTCCGAGATACTCCGGGCGAACGGAACGGCTCCGCAGGCGGTGTTCCTGGTCGGCGGCGGAAGCCTGCTGCCGGGTCTGCCGGAGCTTGTCGCGGACGGTCTGGGTCTTGACCGCAGCAGGGTAGCCGTAGGCTCCCGGGAGATGATACGCGGCGTGACCGCGCCGAAAACGCTGCACATCGGCACGGAGCATGCAACTCCCGTCGGCATTGCAATGACCGCTTCCGAGGGCGTGAAGTACGACTTCACCACCATCACGCTGAACGGCAGGAAGATACGCGCCCTGGATACCCGCAGGCTCACCGTGTTCGAGCTTTGCAATATCGGCGGCATAAAGCCGGAGCAGCTCATGGCGAGGTCGGGGAAGGCGCTCAGCTTTACTCTGAACGGCGAGCGCGTCACGCTGCGCGGCACGGCGAGCGTTCCGGCGGAGATATCCCTCAACGGCAGGGAATGCTCCCTTAACGCGCCGGTGCGCAAGGGCGACGAGGTGAACGTAGTTCCCGCAAAGCCCGGCGAGGACGCCGCAGCGCTCCTTTCCGACTACTTTGAGCTTTCCGGGCTGTTCACCGCGGAGGTCTCGCTGGACGGAAGGCGCGTCCAGGCGGGTGAGTACCTTGTGGTGAACGATATTCCGACTATCTCGGACGCTGATATCGAAAACGGCGCTGTTATCACGCTGCAGAAGCGCGGAACGCTCCGCAGCCTGCTTTCCGCAGAGGGAATACCGGAGGAAAAGCATGATGCGGCGCGGCTAAACGGCGCGGAGGTCTCCCCGGAGACAAGGCTCTCCAACGACGATGTGATAACCTTCGTTCAGCCGCAGCCTGCGGAAACTGTCGAAGAACAGGCTTCGGAAGTTTTCGGGATCCAGGAAACCGCGCAGAACGTGGAAGAAGCTCCGGCGGAAAACACTGAAATTTCAGAAAACGCTGAAAAAACGGAAACTGCGCCGGGATCACAGCCGGAGCAGTCCGGAGAATCGGGTATCCCGATAGTGTTCAACGGGGAGCGCGTAGTGTTCCCGACTCAGCCGGGCGTAAAGCCTATTTTCCTTGATATCCTCGCGGCGTTCGCGGACGACCCGACGGCGCTGCTCTCAAGGTGCGAAACAGTCACGATAAACGGCAGGACGGCGCGTATCAGCGAACCGATCTCCCCTAACGACGAAATAATTATCAGGTGATAGAATGAAGTACAAGAGGATAGCGGCTCTTGCCGCTGCCGCAGCGCTGCTTACCGGCTGCGCGGAGATACCAGACAGAAATATGTCAGCGCAGACCTCCGCGGGAACCGCCGAGGCTTCCGGCACCGCCGACACAGCCGAGGTTTTCGACGAGATACCCGCGAAGCAGTACCCCTTAGAGAACAGCGATTTCGCGGTGAAGCTCAACGCCGAGGGCGGGACATTCACGGGCAATGTCCGCACCGACGGCGACCATGACGGCAAAGGTTACATAGTCCTCGACGAGGGAATGAAGCTCCAGCACATCGTCTCCGTAGACGCATCCCAGCACTACCGGATATCCATTGCGACGCATTCCTACAGCGGTGCGGTGGTACGGCTCAAGACGGTCAACGAGACGGTGGGCGCGTATTATATTCCGGCTTCCGAATCGCCGGAGTTCACCATGTTCGCGGTGGACAGCGTGTACCTCTCGGCGGGTCCGGATATCCTCACTTTCGAGGTGATACAGGGAAGCGCCGCGCTGGATTATATCCTTGTGGAAAGCTCCTCCGTGCCGGAGAATTCATGCTATTACGTGTCGGGCTCCTGCGTTGGAAGCTCGACCTCCGTTGTGACGCTCGGGCTGAAGAAGTTCCTTGCCGATAACTACGGAAAGCGGATTATTGCGGGGCAGACGGTAACTCCCGGCTCCAACGCCGAGATAGACGCCATCACCCGCGAAACCGGAAGAACTCCCGCAATGCGCACCGGCGACCTGATGTTCTGCACCCCGTCGAAGTATGAAGGCACGAAGGAGTACGCCGATAACGAGGTCGCCGCCGCGCTGGAGTGGGGCAGAAACGGCGGGATAGTTTCCTTCGGGTGGCACTGGTATGCGCCGGAGGGGAAGTCGGATTACTACGCTGATACGAGCACGTTCGTACTCGGCGACGCGGTGACTGACCGCGACATTTCGATGGCGGACGACGAGGAGCTGAAAACTCTCCAGGAAAGCGGGCTTATCTCCGAACAGACGGTGCTTCTGCTGAAGGATATCGACGCGGCTGCGGAGGTTCTTGACAAATTCCGCGGCGAGAATATCCCGGTAATATTTCAGCCGATACCCGACGGCGACAGCAGCATGTACTGGTGGGGCGGCAGCGCGGAAAACTACAAGTGGCTGTGGAAGCTGATGTTCCAGCGCATGGACAAGTACCACGGGCTGAACAACCTTATATGGGTGTGGAACGGCAGCAGCGAGGATTATTTCCCGGGCGAGGATTACTGCGACGTTATCGGGCAGAGCTTCTATGAGAACAGCCCGTCGCCGTTTGCGGGGAGGTTCTCGGCGCTTGCGGGCATGACGGACGTTCCGAAGCTGCTTGCGGTGACGAACTGCGACAGGCTCCCATCGCCGGACTACATGCGCCGCGACAGCGCAATGTGGTCCTGGTTCTCGGCGGGCAGCGGAAACTGCATGATAACCAACAATGGGGAGCTTTCCGAAAAATACACGAGCTGGCAGAACCTCCACGATATCTATAACAGCGAGCTGTGCGTGACCCTCGACGAACTTCCGGACTTCGAAGAATACGCATTTCAGGAGGAATAAGTAAATTCGGAATTCGGAATGCGGAATTCGGAATTATGGTGCGCGCTTCGCGCGTTATTTCAATTTGCAGAAAGGCGAACAGCGGTAAAAAAGCGCAGGTACATGTCGGCTTCAATCAATTGAAATGTATCGCGAAGCGATACATTAATTCCGAATTCCTAATTCAGAATTCCTAATTAAAAAAATCCGGGTCGGTTCTTTAAAAGAGCCGACCCTTTATATTATAGTGCACGAACTATCAGGAGATCGTGATGCCGGAGATGTAGAACGCGAACGGCTTGCCCTCCGTGCCAGCCTTCGGAACTATCTTCAGCGTGTGCTTGCCGGTATCCATGAAGCTCTTGACCTGAGCGAACTGGACGTAGTTGCCCCAGCCGCCGGTGAAGTCAGCGTCGATGGTTGCCACAAGCTCGTCGTCTACGTATACGTCAGCCTTGCCCGCGTTGCTGGTGAGCTTCGCGTACAGCAGACCGATATTCTGAGCCTCGACCTCGATAACGAACGCGTCGTCGTCAGTTATCTCAGCGTCAGCGGGGAGCTTTGCGATCCAGGGGTTCTTGAAGCCTCCGAAATCCATCGCCTTCATCTCGAATGCGCCGGTGGAAACAGGCTGAGCCTCGTCTGTGGTGAGAAGCACGGCATTTTCGTACTTCGCGCCATCGTCGCCTGCGGGTGTAAGCTCAGGATCTGCGTCGTCGATGCTGTCGAGGTTGTCGGTAACGTACTGGAGGTAGGTAGTCAGCATTGCGCTGAGTATAGCGTGTCCGGACATGTTCGGGTGGATATTGTCGCCGGAAATGTCAGACCACTGAACGTCGTTTGTGTTCAGGAAGTTCAGCATTGCGTCGTGGTAGGATACGAACGGCACGGAGTACTTTTCGGTAACTTCGCCGTGGCATTCCTGCACGCTGGTGCCGTTGTCCTGGGTCATCGCTATGCAGATGATACCAGGGTTGCTGGAGTGCTTCCAGATCTTGCGGATAAGTCCCTCGTAGGTCAGCTTGTTGATCGCGTTGTTCTGGGATTCGTCGTTTACAGAGAAGTCGATGAATACCAGGTCGGGATCGTGGCTCAGCACCTGGGCGTCGCAGCGGTGAACGCCTATGTAGGAGCCGGTCGCGCCGATTCCCGCGTTGACGTAGTTCACCTTTGCGTCGGGGTACTGGTTTTCGATCCACTTGGTGGTGAGAGCCGCGTAGCAGTTCTCGTTGTCGGCGCCGGTTCCCTGGGTTATCGAACCGCCGAGGTACGCTATGGTGACTTCCTCGCCTGCCTGGAGCTTCTTTATTACCTTCGCTATGCGCGCGGGATTGCCCTGGGTGTACATCAGCAGCGGGAGCATGTCCTCAGCCGCCTTGTCCGCGGTCTGCTGGTCAAGTCCGAGTTTGTCCTGGATCGCCGCGGACAGCAGGTCGGGCTTCATTGCAATGGGAAGCGCGGAAGAGTCGGAAGCGTCAGAAGCGTTGGAATCTGCGGCGTCTGCGGTAGAAACCGTGCTGTCGGTGTTATCTGCGTTATCTGCGCTGTTTGTGTTATCAGCGGAGCTGTCAGCCGCAGAAGTCTGCTGGCTGTCGGAATCAGCGGAGTTTGCGGAGCTGTTTCCTCCGGAGCACCCAGCCATGCTGAGCACCATTGCTCCTGCCATGATTATTGCGAGGAACTTTTTCATAATAGATTCTCCTTAAATTAAGTAATACACTTATAAATTAAGTAACATTTAGCTTACTATTAGTATTATACACCTAAAAAAATTAGTTGTCAATAGGTCAGGTCGTAGAAATTACACAATTTGAACTAGCTGCGACGAAACGCGGCGAGTTCCGTTTATATGAGTGAAGATCTTCACAGAAAAGGAGGTGCCTGTGTGAACGACGAGGAAATAATAAAGCTGTTCGAGGCGCGGGATGAAAAGGGGATATCCGCCGCCGGGGAGCGCTACGGAAAGCTCCTGCGCAGCGTTGCGAGGGGGATACTCCGCAGCGAGCAGGACGCTGAGGAATGCGAAAGCGAAGCGCTGCTGCGCGCCTGGAACTCGATACCTCCCGCCAGACCGGAGCGCCTGTGCGCCTATCTTTGCAGGATAGCAAGGCGGCTGGCTCTGGACAGGTACGACTACAACAACGCGGACAAGCGCCGTGCGGAAACGCTCCCGATAGAGGAGCTTGCGGAGTATATAGGCGGCTCCGGGGACGCGGCGGACAGGCTCTCCGAGCGGGAGCTTACCGGTCTGCTGAACGGATTCCTCCGCGGGCAGGATAAGACCACGAGGGTGATTTTCATGCGGCGGTTCTGGTTCGGAGATACCACCGCCGGTATAGCTGAGCGGCTTCACGTCAGCGAAAGCATGGTGAAGTCGCGAATTTCCCGCACTCTGAAGAAGCTGCGGGAGTACCTCAGGAAGGAGGGCTACGATCTATGAAAGACATAAAAAAGCTTAACAGCGCTCTAAACGACATCGACGAGCGACTTATAGAAGAAGCAGCTCAGGCGGGCAGGGCGCGTTCCGTGCCGGGCTGGGTAAAGTACGGCGCGGTGATCGCGGGCGGCGCGGCGGCTGTTATCGCCGTGTGCATATTTACGTCAGGCGGCGGTTCCAGGGGAGTCGACCTTATAGCGCAGAGCGGCTCGCAGACTCAGTACTCTGCGGCTGACTTTACCTCTGCGGAGGAAATGAAGGTCTCCGCTTACTACGACTGCTGGTCGGCAGGGCTGATGTTCAACACTGACGACAGCACGTTCACGCTGTTTCCGTGCGACGTGTTCGATTCAACGCCCGTCGGGACTTACACGGTAAGCGGAAGATACATTTCGCTGTACTTCACGCAGCTTGACGATGTGAAATACCGCGGCAGACTGAGCGGGGACGGCAAAGAGATAACGATAGTGAATCCGGACGAGCTGCTGTATAGCTGGGTGCTCCTGGCGGACAGCGGCTCGGAAAAGATAATCGCTGAAAACGGCGGCGAGTATCCCGAAATAGTATTCAGATGGAGCAGCGGCGGGGTGATATCATGCGGAACGTCTGAAGCAACGTGTGAGGAAACCGCGGAACACATCATTGATGAATGGTCCCCTGAAGAAGCGAACGAGATGATAAAGGGCATTCTCACCGAGGACGACGAGGAGCAGGCGCTCCTGAGCCAAATTGAACAGGTGCAGGAGGAAACGAAAGCGCTTCAGGATGACTTTGACAGGCTGTCCGGAGCCGCAGGAACGGCAGAGTCCGAATCCCTCTCCGGGGATATTGAGGAGCTTGACAGAGTCATTGGCGAAAAAGTACAGCAAAGCAGAGAACTTAGCGGCATGCTTGAGAGATACCGCGCTGACCGTTCAGAACGTATCATGCGTGCATTAGTGAGCGGTAATGACCCGCTGAGCATTGATAACGTAAGGGTAACGGCGTACAGCGGCTATGATGAGTGGACGGGCGGAAATCATTACGGTATCGATCTGACCAGCCCGTATATGACGGAGGAAACGGAGATAACCGCTTTCCTGGACGGCACTGTGATAAAGGCTGCGGACAGCGGCTGGAACCTCGGCTTAGGGAAGTACGTCGTGATAGACCACGGCAGCGGAATAAGTACGGTATACGCCAGCCTGGGCAGCGTGGACGTCAGCGAGGGGCAGGAGGTCAGCGCCGGAGATACGATAGCCAGAGCCGGCATGACGGGCCGCAGCACAGGGATACACCTGCACTTTGAGATTCGCGAAAACGGCGAGCCGAGCAAGCTGATGAACTCCTACGGGAAAGTGAAGCTCTGCTGGGTGGTCGGCGGAGACGGCGGTCTTATCTCTGAGGTGATGGACGGCTACGGCGGATACTACGGTCATAAGGGCATAGACATCACGGCGGAGCGCGGAACTCCGGTACTTGCCGCCGCAGATGGGAAGGTCTATACTGCCGAGTGGACCGTCGGCTACGGAAAATGCGTGATGATAGACCACGACGGGTACGTCACGGTTTACGGTCATCTTGACGATATCTATGTATCCGACGGGGAGAAAGTAAACAGGGGCGACGCTATCGGAACGATAGGAAGCACCGGGTATATTACAGGCACGGCGCTTCATTTCGAGGTGCGCTTCGGGGATACTGACGAATATGTGTGTATCAATCCGCTGAGTATGCTCCCGGAGCATGCGCGGACTTCCTACTGCATTGAGGAATCGTGAACGTCGGAATCTACTGCGGGATAAAAAAGAGCAGAGCTGCAAAAAGCGGCTCTGCTTTTCGTTATTCGCTGATAAAGCTGATGATTTTTTCGGAGGTCTGCCTTACCTGTTCAGCCAGGCTCCGAAGCAGGAATGAACACCAGGTTTCCGTCCGGCTGCTCGACCGTTACCCGGCTGTCTGATACCAGCACGTCGGCAGCGGAGCTGTCGGAATGGTAGTAGTCGGCGGTGTAGATGAAGAACGCCGCAGCCACAATAGTTATCACGGCAAGAACTGCAATAAGGTCACCTCTAAAAACCTTGTTTGAGTGAAAATGTGTATAGCACACCGACTGCTTCTTCAAACCTCCTCGTAAGGCATACAGCCTTACTTCGTCGGCTTTCATCGCATTCGGCGCACTCTACCCATTTTCCCTTTTCAAACCGGTTTTTAGAGGTTCCCAACTAAAAATTCGATGATGAATCCGGAGGGACTGCCGGATTTGTTTCAAGAGATTTAAAAATTTTTAGAATAGTGCAAAAAAATGCCTTCTGGCTTGCTTTATGAGTAAAGGACAATACCGAAAACGGCTGTAAGGTGTTGCCACTAAGGACAAGGAGGTCACTGATGTGCTGATAATCACGAGCGACAATTTCTCTCAATATTACCGGGAACACATTCAGACAGTGTATCGGATAGCGCTTGGAATCATACGTATACCCGAGGAAGCCGAGGATATAGCCGCGGACTGCTTCACGGCAATGATAAACAAGGCGGAATTCAACGATGAGAACCATCTGAAGGCTTGGCTTATAATCACTGCCGAACACAAGGCGCTGAACGTGGCGAAGTCCGCGCGAATGAAAAGAACAGTGCCGCTGGATTCGCTCCCCGAGCGTTCGGCGGAGCCGTGCGGGCGCAAACAGGAGCTCCGTGAAATGGTGCTGGGACTTCCGGACAAGCTGAAAACTGTAACTTACCTTTACTACTACGAAGATATCCCGGTCAGCGACATCGCGGCGGCGGTCGGGATAAGCGGAAACAACGTATACCGGCGGCTTGCGCAGGCGCGGAAACTGCTTAAACTTGCATTAAAGGAGGGAGAGCTATGACAAAGCAGGAGCTTATAAATACATACGATTCCATGTCTATGCCGGAAGAGCATGTCGAAGCCATCGAAGCAAGACTTAAAAAGCTCTACGATAACCCTTCCCCCTCTTCCGCGCCCGAAGTCCCGGAGGAATCCACCAGGGAATACAAGTTTGACAGAAAGAAGCCGTCCGCTGTAAAGGCTGCTGTGATCTCTATTTCTGCTGCGGCAGCGGCTGTGCTTCTGGTGTTCGGCGGAAGGTACCTGATAAATGGACTTCCGATATCCTCTGATCCTCCGCTTGACGCCGAAACTGAAGAAACTTCGGAACCGCCCTATGACACGGAGGAGATACGCTTTGAAAGCGCGGACGACATTCCCGGGTACGAGCGCGCTGGATGTTACGACGAATACGAGCATTCCCTGATCCCTGGCGCGGACAGCGGCAAGGCGGGTCCCCTATTCACTCAGCGGCTGCGCGATGGGAAGCCGGTTTCAGTCGTGCGCATAAAGATCACTTCCGCGAACTCCTGGGACGAAATGAATTACACCGAATACCACGCGGTAATTACAGAGTGCCTTTCCGGAAAGCAGCTTAACCTGAATATTTCAAATGAGGTAACTTTCCGGCTTGGAAGCACGCATTCTGAACAGATTATCGGCGAGCCTTCCCTTGCCGCGGGCGACGAGCTCATCGCAGCCGCAGCCGAGGACGGCGGTGAGAAATCCCTTGTTGATCCCGAAGAGCTGCTGTTCGAGTGTTTCACGGTCAAAGGACGGAATTTCGCGGCGCAGCGGCATTGGTATTGGCTCGACCTTGCGGATAACGCCTTTAACCATCAGCACGGAGATATCCGCCGTCCCACCACTGTAACCGATGATCCGGTTTCTTACTACGGCGTTTATGAGCAGGGCGAGCTTGCCGCAGCGCTGGAGAAACTGGTGCTTGCCTCGGACGAAGCGCTTTCCCTCGGCACAGAGCCGCTTCCAGGCCTGTACAGCGATTTCACGCTTGATTTCGGGCTTATCGAGCCGTTCTGCTATTACTGGTTCGATGAAAACAACGAGCTTATAAGCATCGACGCGCGGGAAGACATTTTCGGAAACGTCCACGGTCTGGACGACGAGGACGTTCCCGACGTGTACTGCGCTGGCTTCTGCGAGGACGAACTCGGCTGGTATATGCAGGCTTCCAATAGAAACGGCGGCGACAGCATGTACTGGATACCAAAAAATGATCCGGAGCATATGTACCGATATGATTTCGGCAGCGACAGTTCGCATACAAGAAGCGATTACTCCGAGCGCTATATTAGGCAGGGGAAGGGCGGCTGGTCGTTCTCCGACACGAACAACGACGGCAGCTTTTACGCTTCCGCACAGCAGATAAGCGGCAGGCAGCAGGTCGAAAACTATGTCGGGAAGATATCCTGGCTCGGCAAGGAAAAGCTCTGCGCTGATCACGGAGAGAGCTGGGCGGCGGAGTTCAACAAGTGGTACGACTGCGGCGAAACCATTGAAATGGACGGGTTCAGCTATACCCGCAGGCTGCTGATGGGCGCAGGCGGCGGGAAATCTCCATATTATTACGGCGTGGGTGACGTCTGGCTCATCGACCACACCGACACAAGAATAGTCGCGGCGTTCCGCTTTACCGCCGATGATGATGTCAGCAATCATGCTGCTGCGCGGTATTTTATCCTCACTGCGGAATACCAGAACGGAACATGGCAGGAAAGCTGGCAGGAGCGTACAAATATCGACGCAATGATGATGCAGGGAGTTATCGCGCCTGCAAATTTCAGCTCAGGATACCGCGAAGAGCGGTTCGCGTGGGGTACGGACTACTATGCTGCGCTGATAACCACAGGTTCTGACCTGTTTAGCTATGACCGGGCAACTGATGAATACTACCTGATAAATTCCTACGAGTACTCGCGTTATCTACAGATCGACGATGTGCTGTATATTATCGGGCAGGAGCCCGACAGCAGCGGAATGTACCTTTCGGCTTATCGGGTAGGTTCGGGAGAGCTTTCGTTCCAGAGCCCGTATATAGCGGGAAGTTCAGCAAAGGAGTTCTTCCTTTCGCCGGACAAGAAATACATTATGATAGTAACAGCCGATGGCGATGGGCAGGAGCGGCTTTATGTCTGCGACCGGTATACGGCCGAGTTTGCGGCAGCAGCTGTGAATACCTCCGGTGAAACGCAGTTCGCGCTGGACGACAGCGGATTCACTATAACGAAAGACGGCATGAAACAGCGTACCGACTATGATTTTGAAAGCCTCGACGGAGGGCAGGGAGGTTCATCAGGCATACCGTCCGATGGTGAAAGCGGCTGCATTCTTGTAACCTCCCCGTACATAAACCGCGGTGAAATGCAGACCACTTTCGTTGAAAGCTCGCTGTATTACTACGATACGGCTGCGAAAAAATACAGTCTGCTGATTAAAGGAAATTTCAAGGCGGGCGTCGAGGACGGAAAAACCGTCTACGTGGTAATGGACGCAGGTCAGGGATACTGCGTTTACAGCGCAGAAAACGGAGATTGCCGGACGCTCGTGGACAGCGCATTCTTTGAGCTTCATGAAGTTCCGTCTGATAATTTCACAGTTGAGGTGCGTTCAGGCAGAAATCTTGCTATTATATTTGAGGACGCTAATAATACAGTCTGGCAGTTCGATAAGTACACCGGAAAGTTCATCACGGGCGAAACGCCCGCCGGTGAGGATCCTCTGCTTACGGAAAACGCCCCGGCTGAGGGCGGGGCGTACTACGATGATGTGTTCAAAGAATTTAACATGAATCCTTCCATCACAGGGTATTCTTCCTATGAGGATCTGATCGGCCTTCTGAAGGAAGCGGAGACGCACTACGGCTCAAAAGCGCAGTTTGATCTGTGCCGTACGGTGCGCGTCCTGCCGCAGAAGGAGGCTCGGAAATATGTCGGATCTTCTGGCGATAGAACTGTCTACGAGGTTCAGATAATAGAAAATCTGATAACCGGGGAACAGCTTGACAAAACTGTAATGCTTGTTATGACGATGGGTTCGCCGGAGATTCAGGAAAAGGGCGACCCTATCTACGCGCCGGGCGAGCTTTTCACCTGCGCAATGCTTGAGGACTCTGAGAAAGGCTGCATGCAGGCGGTTTACGGTTATCGCTATGACGTTCGGCTTGACGGAAACAACAGAATAGCATATTCCCGCCGGAATCTGGAGCTTGACGGCCTGGCTCTCGCAGATTCGCAGGATATATCGGTAAGCGCAGTGACGAGCACATCAAAGAACCCCGCTGTATATTCTCAGCGTCTGCCGCTTTCGTCGGTTGCGGATTTTGTGACAGGAGAATGGTCAAAAAATGGGATAGGATAGAGACTATCCAAATATAATATGTTTAAGCGGGGCTGGAAACATCCCCGCTTCTTTATGTAATGAGTCGTTACCGGGTTGTTATCCGCAGCTAAGTCAAAGATAAGCCTTATCAAAGAACAGCCTTATAATAGGAGATCAACCCGAGATTTTTCGGTTTTTGCGTTCGGCTCAATGGAGCCTCGTCTTAGTCGAAAAAGCAAAAACGCCAGTCCCACTCCGGGACTGGCGAGAAAATATCGGTACGGTTTCCGCTGATAAATCAGCGGAAACGACTGGCACCCCTTGTAGGAATCGAACCTACAACTGCCCCTTAGGAGGGGGCTGTTATATCCATTTAACTAAAGAGGCATTCAACACTTAAATAGTATATCACAAACCGCGAGGTAATTCAAGGGCAAACAGTAAATTTGGCTATTCTGCATAAAATTCCCGGAGATTTTTGTTGATAATCAAGAATACTATGCATTTAGAGGTGAATAATACATCACAAAACGATCAAAAAAATATAAGAGGGATCCATGATTAGGTAATTTGCTTAATTGGGGTAAAACCGCATTGCAATAGGGTTTGTTGAGTGCCGAATTTAAGCGGTTACAAACCGTTAACAATTGTGAATAAAAAATGACGAAAGATTTATACAAATTGCACATTGACGAAAAGCCCCCGAAAATGTTATATTGTATTACAAGGATATCTGTGTCCCGATGCACAGTGTATGCCTTGAACGGTTTTCCCGCCGGGTAATGCTCCGGCAGGTAAAGTTTTTAATAAGGAGGATCATTCTAATGAAGATCACAAAGATTCTTTCCGCAGTAGCTGCAGCAGCAGTAGCAACAGCCGCTGTCTCCGCAACTGCAGGCGCAACCCTTACCATTCCTACTGGAATCAATACCGGTCTGTCTGCGACAACAGGCATGTGGATGGTAGCTCTTTACAACTCCCCTGATGAGACAACAGGCAACCCTGGCATTGACTACGGCATCGACCTTACTTCTATTGCTTCCATCTCCGTAACGGTTACTCCCTCCGATCCTGACTGGTGGGACGGCACGTTCGGCGGCGGAATCATCACTTCCTGCGGCCCTGCTTCCGCTACTCCCGCAGACCACAACTGGCCTTCCAACGAGTTCTGGGGAGTTCTCGACGAGGATCTCGGCCTTGAGACTCTCGCTACTGACAAGCCCGTTCAGTTCGTTAAGACCGGCGACCTGACTTACACCGGCACCGTTACTCTCGACGACAGCAACTGCATCTATGATGTAGCTTCCATTGAGGGTGGCTACGCTCAGGTTGGTATCCAGGAGTGGGGCGCTACAATGCTCGACATGACCGTTACCGATCTTACCTGCTATGACGCTGCCGGCAATGTTATCATTTCCTTCGACGGCGCAGGCTATGTAGATTCCGATAACGCTGCTCAGGCTCCCGCTGCTGATGACAACACCGCAGCTACAGTTGACGCCGAGGCTCCCGCAGACACCACTGCTCCCGCAGACACCGCTGCCACCACCGAGAAGGGCTCTCCTGACACCGGCGTTGAGGGTATCGCAGCTGCTGCAGGCGTTGCAGTAGTAGCAGCCGGCGCAGTTCTCCTCTCCAAGAAGAGAAAGTAATTTGATTCGTTTGTTGCCTGTTTCGGCAGGGTACATATTATTTTAAGGAGGATCATTCCTATGAAGATCACAAAGATTCTTTCCGCAGCAGCTGCAGCAGTTGTAGCTGTATCTGCAGTAGCAGTTAGCGCAAGCGCAGACTTCCGCCCCGTTACCGGCGGCGCTGAGTACTGCCTCGCAGACGGTACCGGCAACTACGGTATCTGCCTGTTCTCCGACGGCACCAACAAGGATAACGTTCCCGCAATGTCCGTTGATATCGACCTCTCCCAGGTTACTCACGTTGCATTCACCTTCGATGTAATCGACGACGCTGACAACCGCGACTGGTGGGACGGCATGGGCGGCGGCGCTATCGTTGTTTCCGCACACTCCGACAAGACCAACGAGGACGCAGATCTGTACAACAAGTACAACTGGGCAACTGCTGGCAACTTCTGGGGCGTTATCGACGAGGATCTCGGCCTTGAGACCCGCGACGATACTCAGGGTATCCTCGCTGAGAAGGTTGGCGACTACACCTACAAGATCGAGGCTGACGTTATCAACCCTGTTGCTAACGGCGACATCGGCAACCTCTCCCTCTACAGAATCTTCATGCAGGTATGGAGCTTCACAATGTCCGATATCGAAGTTGTAAAGACCGAGCTGTCCGACGCTAACGGCAACGTTCTCGCTACATTCGACGCTCTTGGCAACGTAACCTACGGTGCAGGCGCTGCCGCTGACGAGACTCCCGCTGCTGATGACAACACCGCTGCTGACGCTGCTACAGTAGACGCTGAGGCTCCTGCAGCTACTACCACCACCACCGAGAAGGGCTCTCCTGACACCGGCGTTGAGGGTATCGCTGCTGTTGCTGGCGTAGCTGTTGTAGCTGCTGGCGCAGTTGTTCTCTCCAAGAAGAGAAAGTAATTCACTTACATAGTGAAAAAAAGAAAATTTCAGAATTTTTTAAAAAAGCTGAAACTTTTCTTCAAAGTTCCGTGACTACCGTAGTGCAAAAGGTCAATGAGAAAAAATTCAAAAACTTTTTAAAAGTTTTTGAAACTTTTTCGAGTTCGCCGCTGACTACGGTGGTGAGCGGAAATTGATCCGTTTAACACATCCGAGTGCCCGATAACTCAGAGATGTTTTAAAAAACAATAACTAGGAGGACTATTATGTTAAGAAGAAGAATTCTTGCTTCTGCTATGGCATCTGTAATGGCTATTGGTTCCGTTGCAGTTGTAGCTTCCGCAGAAGACACAGCCGCTGCTACCAAGCAGGTTAAGACAAAGGCTGACCTCGAGGCTCTGGTAAAGAGCTACGATTCTTTCCGCGCTAAGGAAATCAACGACTACGGTTCTATGTCTGGCGAGAAGTTCCTGGACGCCCTTGAGTATGCTGATAATGTTATCAACGACAGCGCTTCTACTGTTGATGATTACACTGTAGCTTACCAGATGGTAACAGCAACTTACAACTCTCTGAAGATCTACACCACAGAAGAGCTCGCTACCCTCATCAAGGCTAACAAGTCTAAGTATGACTCCAAAAACATCCTCAACGATGAGCTGAACGACAACCTGTATGATGGCGACAAGTGGGATAAGTTCGTAAGCGAGTATGAGAGTGCAGAGGACGTTCTTGATTCCAAGGATTCCCGCATCATCTCTGATGCTTACGAGAGCCTGACTGACGCAGCTGCTAACCTCGGTGGTCTTACCGTTGTTACAAAGGCTCAGTTCAGAACCGCTCTGAAGAACTACGAGACCCAGAAGCAGAACATCTACAGATATGATACATGGAGAAGAGGTACTGTAAGCGGCGATCTCGGCGGCGTTGATGATTCCTGGAAGTTCAGCGTAAACACTTCCTACGGCGCTCTCTACAGCGTAATCACCAATGATGAGACCGACTTCTACAACATGTACGATGAGCTCGATTCTTACAAGAACGTAAGCAAGACCAGTAAGGAAGACATCGTAAAGGCATATAAGAAGGCATCTTCTTATGCAACAATCCTCGGCGCTTGGGCTCCTGATGACACTGCAAGAGCTTCCAAGGCTACTGTTAAGAGCCTCATCGACAAGTATCGTGGAGTACTCGTATTCAACTACGACAGAGATGACGCTTACGCTCTGCTCGACCAGATCGCAGCAAAGACCACTCTCGGATATGACAAGGATAAGTCCGCTGACGAGCCTTGGACTCTCGAGGTTGCTGAGAAGGTTTCCGTTGATGACTACTCCAACCAGTGGCACAACTCTGGTAGCGTAACAAAGCTTACTGAGGCACACATCAATGTAAAGAACACCAAGGATGCAGTTTACATTCCTACCAAGGATAACCTGTGGACTGGCGACCCGATCCTGGCTGCTGGTGATGATTATAAGACCAACAAGATCAGCGGTGTATCCTACAAGCTCTTCAGCAAGGGCAGCACAATCGACCTGACTGATTACATCAACGTAACTGCTGCTGATGTAAACGCTCACAAGAATGACGCTTACGCTCCTGCTGTAGCTGTTAAGGCTGAAAAGACCACTGCTGGTGACGAAGCAAGAACTGCTGTTGCAGCTGCTAACAAGGCTATCGCTGCAAACGACGCTAACGCTACCAACGTAGCAGCAGTTGATACCGCTGTAGCTGCTAAGGACACAAAGATCCAGGAAGCTTGGAAGACCTTCAAGACCGGCTATCTGGCTGCTTATGCAAACTTAAAGACAGCTATCAAGGCAGTTGAGAATGCACTCAATGCTTCTTCTTCCGCTGCTAAGACTGCTACTCCGGCTTCCAGCGATGTTGACGCGATCCTGGCAGCAGGCGATGACCTCAAGGCTGCTATCGCTGCAATGAACGAGTACTTCGGCGAGAACGGCGTAAATGGTGCAGCTCTTGCTACTTATGGAAACGCTATTAGCTGGGACAGAACTTTAATTCCGTGGGATGCTACTGGTGCAGCTAAGGAAGTTGTTAAGGCAGCTCAGCCCATCGTTGACAGCGTTGCTGACATCAAGAAGGAAGCATATCCTAGAGATGCATTCGTTGAGGAGCAGTACACCAAGTACGGTCTGTCCAACGATGTTGAGAACGAGGGCACTGATTCCTATGGTGATAAGATCGGCGAGTGGATCTTCAAGGACTACGTTCAGCTCACAACTGACGCTATCCAGACCACAAAGGGCAAGACCGCACAGATCAAGCACGTTGACCTTGCTACAGCTCTTGAGCTTGCTGAGCTCTACATCGAGGGCGACAAGACCAAGCTTGCTGACGCTGCACAGAACGACATCTACAACCTCTGCGACACAACTGGCGAGTTCGTTGAGGGCTCCGCTAAGGGTTCCGCAGCTGAGTGGACTGTTGTATACAGATACCTGAGCTACGCTCTGTCTGACAAGTATGATCTGGTTGCTGCTAAGTACACCAAGGCACAGGTTGCTGATCTGCTTGAGAAGTCCTATGACCTCGCTGAGAAGACTGGCGACGCTGGTCTGTTCGCAGCTCACCACGATACTCTCGTTGATGTACGTAAGGAAGCAAGCGAGTGGATCGCAGCTGCTAACAAGGAGAAGAAGTACAAGGATAACGTAAGTGCTCCTAACGGCGTACTCGCTACATCCATGTATGAGAAGCTCAAGAATGCATACGATGCACTTGAGAAGGACTACAACGCATTCAAGTACAGCTTCGGTGAGATCTACGTTGCTCTCTCCACTTACGCTGAGATGATCGACGAGGGCGAGCTCGTTGCTAACGACACTCTGAAGACCGCTATGGAGCAGACCGCTCTGAAGCTCTCCACTGTTGAGTCTCTCGACGATGCACTCTACAAGGATGGTTGGGAAGCTAACACAGATGTTGACTGGACCATCGACAACGATGCATATACAAGCGATCGTTTCTTCAACGATTACAACAGAGTATTCACCAGCAACGATAACTATGAGCTGGCTACTAAGACCAAGGCTGGCAAGGCAAAGATCCACAAGCCTGATGATTCCTCTGCTGCTAAGTCCCACAAGGAGCTGAAGGAAGCTTATGAGGCTCTGCTGGCTGAGGTTACCAAGCAGACCACTCCTACAACTGTTCTCGGTGATGTAAACGGCGACGGCGTAGTTAACGCTCTCGACGCTGCTGCAATCCTGAAGGCTGTTGTAAACAACACTGCTATCGACGTAGCAGTTGGCGACTACAACGCTGACGGCGCAGTTAACGCTCTTGACGCTGCTGCTATCCTGAAGTTCGTTGTATCCAAGGCTTAATTTCAGCATAGACTGATACTAACGCTTAATTGGTTTCACCCCGGGGCGCAAGCCCCGAGGCGGAACTTAATTAATAAGCTATAAAAAAATATGGAGGAAAACTATATGAAGAAGATTCTTTCTCTCGGCGTTGCTGCTGCAGTTGTATCTCTGACCGCTGTTGCTGCTTCTGCTGCTATCGCTCCTGCATTTGACACAGATGCTCCTGTTGCAGGTGGAACCTTAACTGTTCAGGTCGTTGCTAACGGCATGACACAGGAAGCTACTACTTTCACTGTTAACGCTTCTGAGGGTCTGACCCTTACCGCTAACGAGGCTGTTACCGGTGGTATCTTCAGCACTGAGACCAACAAGTTCGCTTGGGCTGGCACTGCAGTTCCCGCTGACGGCACTGTTCTCCTGACCCTCACCTACACTGTTGACGCTGCTGCTGATGCAGAGGTTTCCGTATCTCTGACTCCTGACGCTGGCTTCACAGATATCTCTGCTGACGCTGTTGCAGCTGTAGTTGTTGCAGGTGCTTCCACCGACGTTCCTAACGTAACTGTTGAGACCACTGAGACTGTTGAGACTGTTGAGACCGTTGAGTCCACCGAGCAGCCCGGTGTAGTTACAACTGATGAAGAGAAGCCCGCTACCGAGGACACCAAGCCTGCTGATGATGGCAAGGGCAACCCTGGTACTGGTGTAGCTCTGGCTGTAGTTCCTGCTGTTCTGGCTGGCGCTGCAATCGTAGTTGCTAAGAAGAGAAAGTAATTCAGTAACAACTGAATGAACCTCGCTTCTAAAGGTTAACAAGATCCCGTCCCGCAAGGGGCGGGATTTTTGTGTTTCCGGATGTCTGAATCGAAGTTTCGGGGGTGTAGTCAGATTTAATAAACTTTTGCAAAATTGTTTGTGCATAATGACGGAGAATGGCTAAAGTCAAAAGTATTTAAGAAAATAAGTTAATTGCCAAAAAAGGTAAGTTTGCCGTGGCACAAAATATAGAACAAGACGTGAACAAAAAACGCAACCGGGCACAATATATAGAATGGAAGGGTTTTGCAACTAAAAGTTGGCTCAGAGAAAGGTTGTGAAGTGCAATTTATATAACTTGACTAAAAAAAGGCGTGGGTTATTGACATTAGCGGTTAAATTTGATATAATTAATACGGTATATATGATGGCGGTGTTATGGAATCGTGTGTATTCCGTCAGAATTCCGCGGACATGAGAGGTTTATATGAACAGCATAATTGAAGCCCGGAATGTCTGCATGGACTTCGCAATCGGGGACGGAAGCATCGTACATGCACTAAAAGGAATAAACCTACAGATACCGCCTAACCGGTTGTCTGTACTGCGCGGACGTTCCGGTTCGGGCAAAACTACTCTAATAAATATCCTCGGCGCACTTGATCGACCAACATCGGGGGAGGTCATGTTCCTGGAGGACGGACGCGATATCACAAAACTCCCGGATAAGGAGCGTGACCGGCTAAGGCGGGTCGATATGGCGTTTGTGTTCCAGTCGGTTGCGCTGATCTCCACTATGACAGCGTTTGAAAATGTCGAATTTGCGCTTCGGCTAACCAAGCTTCCATATAAGGAGCGCGTCGAGCGTGCCCGGCAGAGCCTGATCCAGGTGGGTTTGGAGAAAAGAATGAATCACCGTCCCGGCGAGATGTCAGGCGGTGAACAGCAGAGAGTTGCAATCGCCCGAGCGATATCGCACTCGCCAAAGATTATTTTTGCCGATGAGCCTACAGCGGAGCTTGACTCCCCGACAGCAATGGCGGTAATGAAGCTCTTCAGAGACCTTGTAAGGCAGAATGATCTGACAATAGTAATGACAACGCATGACACCACAATGATGGATTTGGCTGATATCGTTTACACGCTGGAAGACGGCGTGATTTCTGATGTTAAGGAGAATCAGCCGGAGGAGGGCGCAGATGCCTAAAAAGGTGCTTCTAGCCCCGCCTGAAAACATCATGGTGCAGGCTGAGAATCTCGTGAAGATCTACAAATCGCGCGATGTCGAAGTAATGGCGCTCCAGGGTCTTGACCTCACGGTCGAGCGCGGGGAGCTGATGGGGATCGTCGGGGCCAGCGGAAGCGGCAAGTCTACATTGCTGAACATGCTCGGCGGACTCGACAGGCCATCAGCGGGAAGCCTTTACGTAGACGGCGTTGATATGCTGAAATTCACAGAGAAGGATTTCATAGAATATAAGCGAAAGACCGTAGGGTTTGTGTGGCAGAATAACGCACGAAACCTTATTCCATACCTGACCGCCAAGCAGAACGTCGAAATGCCGATGCTGCTCTCCGGGTTCAGCGGAAGGAGCCAGCGGGCAGACGAGCTGCTCGACATGGTCGGACTTTCACACCGCAAGAACAGCCGGCTGGATCAAATGTCCGGCGGTGAGCAGCAGAGGGTTGCGATAGCGATAGCGCTTTCGAATAACCCGAAGCTTCTGCTTGCGGACGAACCGACCGGTTCAGTCGACACGGCGACGTCAAAACTGATACTGGACGTGTTCAGAGAACTTAACAGGGCAATGGGCGTTACTATTATAATTGTAACGCACGATACAAAGCTTTCAGCACAGATAGACCGCGTGGTGGCGATCCGGGACGGAAAGACATCTACCGAACTTGTGCGGAAGTCGGGCATTGCAAAGTCGTTCGGCGAGCTGAACGAGCAGGAGGAGACCTCACACGAGGAACTTACCGTGCTTGACAGGGCAGGGCGGCTTCAGATCCCCAAGGAGTACCTTGAGGAACTCGGGCTGCGGGGCGGCGACAAAGTCCGCGTCGAACTTGAGGAAGGCAAGATCTCCATTTACCCGCGCGGCATCGCGGACAAGGCTAGTAAATAATCGGGAGGGAGAACCCGATTTGCTGCAAAGCAGTATTTAGGAAAGGTGGATTTCACTGTGGCAAAAGAGCGAAAAGCCAGACTGAAGAGAGTCACTTCATTGTTCATGTCAGCCGTAATGGCGGCGACTCTCGTACAGGTCCAGCTGGCGCCCGGCGCTGCTGCGGAGGAGAGTGCAGACTCATCGTCCTCCACGACCGTTAACGCGGACAGCCTGAGCATTGTCAGCAACAAAAACGCGTACAGAAAGTACATAGCAAGATATCCGGACGCTGCAAAGCCGATGGAAGAGGTAAACATTGACGTTACAAAGTTCGAGCAGAGCGACGACATCAATGTTCAGCTCGAGGACTACGACGGCGAAAAGAAGTGTGTAGCCTGGGTGGACTGCGAAGGCACCCTGACATGGAAGTTCGACGTTAAGACCGCTGGTCTGTACAACCTCGAGATGTTCTATCACCCCATCACCGCGACCAACACCACTATCGAGGTCGAGATGAAGATCGACGGAGAGTATCCGTTCGACGAGGTGAAGCTGGTAGAGCTTGACCGCTACTGGCAGAACGAAACTCAGATCGGCTGGGACGCACGCAAGAAGAACCAGAAGCGTCCTCCCCAGGTTGAGTACAACACCTGGGTAACATACCCGATCAAGGATAAAGACGGACTTATCAATACTCCGTACTTCTTCTACCTTTCCGAGGGCGAGCATGAAATCTCGCTCACAGGTATAAAGACCAACTTCTACCTCAAGAGCATGAAGTTCTACAACACCGAGGAGCTGCCCAGCTATGCGGACATCAAGCCCACACAGGAGCAGATCGACGCTACTCCGGCATTCGGCAGCAGCGAGGATATAGGTCACATCGAGGCAGAGAACACTTACTACACAACATCCTCGACCCTGTATCCTACATACGACAGAACTGACTACTCCGTCAGCCCGTCTCACCCGGTAAACAAGCGCTACAACACAGTCGGCGCTGATACCTGGGATCAGGCTACCCAGACCATCGCATGGCAGGTAGAGATCCCTGAGGACGGTTACTACAAAATGCAGATCAGATGCCGTCAGAGCACGATGCGCGGATTCTTCTCCAACCGCCGCGTCTACGTTAACGGCGTTGTTCCCTGCAAGGAGCTTGACGATATCAGGATCCAGTACAACCCTAACTGGCAGACTGTTGAACTCAAGGACGAAAACGGCGAGTACATCTATCTGTACCTCCACAAGGGTACTAACGAGATCGCACTCGAGGCTATTCCGGGCGACATCGGTCCGGTAATGGAGCGCCTTGACGACCTCATCTTCCAGATGAACTACTACTACAGACGTATCCTCATGATCACCGGTCCCTCCCCCGACGAGTACAACGACTACTACCTCGAGGATCAGATCGACGGTCTGTTTGACTTCCTCCAGACTGCTGTAGATACCCTCTACGCAGAGAAGGCAGGTATCGAGTCACTCACTGGTCAGGGCTCCGAGGCTTCCACGCTTCAGACTATGGCGGTTATCCTCCAGATGGCTATTGACCACCCCGAGGATCTCCCGCAGATGCTTTCTTCCATCAAGGATCAGATATCCGCTGTTTCCGCATGGATGAGAGACTATCGTGACCAGCCGCTTGAGATCGACTATATCGAGGTCAAGTCCACGCACGATAATTTCCGCGACAGCTCCACGAACTTCTTCTCAGCTCTCGCATTCGGCTTCCAGGCGTTCATCGGCTCCTTCTTCGAGGATTACACCTCCGTGTCTGACTCCACAGGCGTTGAAAAGACGATGAACGTATGGGTTTCCCTCGGCCGTGACCAGGCTACTGTTGTTAATGAGCTGGTAAGCTCCGAGTACAACCCCAACAGCGATACCAAGGTAAGCATCTCGCTGGTACAGGGCGCCGTTCTTGAGGCAACTCTCGCCGGCAAGGGTCCTGAGGTCGCACTGTTCATCGGCGGCGACTTCCCTGTAGTCTGCGCTTCCAGAGGTCTGCTTGTCAACCTCAAGGAACAGCCCGGATACGATTCCGTCGTAAGCAGATTCACACCTGACGTTACAACTCTTTATGAGTTCAACGGCGGCGTTTACGGACTCCCGCTCACCGAGAACTTCCCGATGCTCTTCTACCGTACCGACGTACTGGAGGAACTGGGCTACACCGAGCCTCCCGCAACATGGGACGACCTCATCAACATGCTGCCTGATATCCAGAGAAAGTACCTTGAGGTTGGTCTGATCCTTCCGTCCAACATCTCATCTCAGGTATTCGACGCAGGCAACACGTTCGTACTGCTGATGCTCCAGACAGGTCAGGATTTCTACAACTTTGACGAAGCAAGCGGCCAGTACGTTTCCACAACATTCGACACAGAGGCTGCCGTTGAGGCGTTCACCAAGTGGACTAAGTTCTACACGGTTTACGACTTCGACCAGACCTACGACGCATTCACACGATTCAGAACCGGTGAGATGCCGATGCTGCTCCAGAACTACGCGTTCTATAACCAGCTCAGCGTTGCGGCTCCTGAGATCAAGGGTCTGTGGTCATTCGCACACGTTCCGGGTTCCTATGTGACCGATGAGAACGGCAACAAGGTCAAGGACGAAAACGGCAACTACAAGATCAACTACACGGCAAACTCCGGTTCCTCCGGTGCAGTTATCTTCACAAGCTGCAAGGACGTAGGCGCAGCTTGGAACTTCATCGACTGGTTCACCACCACCGACGTTCAGGTAGAGTACGGTAAGACGATCGAGGCCATCATGGGCCCGATGGGTCGTTACGACACCGCAAACGTCGAGGCGCTTTCCAGACTGAACTGGTCTACTTCTGAGTACGCTAAGATCAGCGACCAGATGAACAATCTGAGAGAAGTTCCGATCATTCCGGCTTCCTACGCAGTTACACGTAACGTTTACAACGCATTCAGAGCGGTAGTAAACAACCAGAAGAATCCGAGATATCAGCTCAGCTCCTACAACAGAGACATCAACTCTGAGATCGTAAGAAAACTGAAGGATCTCGGCTACTACAATGGTTAAGGTCAATACCCTTCCCGCGAAAGCGGGAGGGATACCGTACCATAAGAAAAATAGGAGGAATCAGCTTGTTCGGTAAAGAGAAATCGCAGTATATCGAGGACAGCAAGTTCCGTTATACGATGCGTGAAATGAAGAAGAACGGCAGCGCATATATCCTCGCTCTCCCGTACTTCCTTTTGTTCCTGATATTCACAGGTATACCGGTCGTTATCTCCCTCCCTGTAGGCTTCACGAACTTCAACATGGTTCAGTTCCCGCAGTGGGTAGGACTCAGCAACTTCTATACTCTGTTCCTTCAGGACGACGTTTTCCTTATTGCTATCCAGAATACGCTTGTATTCGCTATCATCACCGGCCCGGTCAGCTACATAGCGTGCTTCCTGCTGGCTTGGCTCATCAATGAGATGCCCGGCCCGCTGAAAACTGTATTTACATACATTTTCTATGCTCCGACCCTTGCTGGTAACATCTACGCAACATGGCAGCTCATCTTCTCCGGCGATACCTACGGCTTCCTGAACTCCGTTCTCATCAGCCTTGGTCTCATCAACGGCCCTCAGCAGTGGCTGACCGACGCAAGATACATTCTCATGTGCGTAATCATCGTACAGATGTGGATGTCGCTTGGCGCAGGCTTCCTTTCTCTGCGTGCAGGCTTCCAGGGCATTGATAAGTCCGGCTACGAGGCTGGCGCTATTGAGGGTATCAAGAACCGCTTCCAGGAACTGCTCTATATCACGATCCCCGCTATGGGCCCGCAGCTTCTGTTCGCGGCTGTAATGCAGATCACATCTTCCTTCACCGCTGGTGATATCGGCAGATTCCTGACCGCATTCCCGTCTACTGACTACGCAGCGCACACGATCATGACCCACGCATTCGACTACGGTTCAGTCCGTTACGAAATGGGTTACGCCTGCGCTATCTGCTTCCTGCTGTTCATCGTGATGATACTCGTTAACAACGTTATCCGCAAGGCGATGGCAGGAATACTCGATACTTAAGGAGGACGGAAGATGCGCATTATTAAGAAAAGAAAAAAGTGGGGAGGCTCCCGCGGCGGTGATATCGCGATCTTCATTCTGCTCGTGCTTATCGGTCTGTTCATGCTCTTCCCGATCTATCTGTCGGTAATCCAGTCGATCAAGCCAGTCGAGGAACTGTTCGTGTTCCCGCCTAAGCTCTACGTTCAGCGACCCACCTCGCAGAACTTCGAGGACATGCTGAAGGTTGCAGGCTCCCTTGACGTACCGTTCTCAAGATACGTTTTCAACTCCGTATTCGTTTCTGTAGTCGTTACAGTAGCCCAGCTCTTCCTTTCATCTTCAGCAGCTTACGTGCTGTCGAAGGTCAAGGCTCCGGGCGTAAAGGCTATGAACAAGGTCATTGAAATTGCCCTTCTGTTCACTTCCTCTGTAACCTACATCGTACAGTACATCGTTATGGCTGGTATGGGCATGATCGATACATACTGGGCTATCACGCTGCCGTACATCGCAACTCCTATGGGTCTGTTCCTTATGAAGCAGTTCATGGGTCAGATCCCCGAAAGCATGATCGAAGCCGCAAAGCTCGACGGTGCGAGCCACCTCAGAGTTTGCTGGCAGATCGTAATGCCGAACGTTAAGCCTGCATGGCTCACCCTGATGATATTCGCATTCCAGGGCGCTTGGCAGATCACCGGCTATCTGTTCGTTTATTCCGAGCAGCTCAAGCCTATTCCTATCGTAATGCAGCAGATCGCAGCGGCAGGTATTGCGCGACAGGGCGTATCGTCAGCGACAGTTGTTGTGCTGATGCTGCCACCTATGATACTCTTCCTTATTCTCCAGAGTAACGTCGTTGAAACGATGGCTCACTCCGGTCTGAAGGATTGACCTGCTGTACAGAACAGCGATTCTATTTACGAAAGGATGATTTTAGTGCCATCAATCAAGCGCATTGCAGCGCGCGTGACGGCTGCGGCTATGGCTGCGGTCACGCTCATGACAAGCGTTGCGTATGCAGATGAGCCATATGACGGATATAACTACGACTGGTGGGGCGACCCGGTTCCCTCACAGAACGGCTACGTTGTAGATAAGGTCATCACCGGTGCGGACATCGGTGTTGGCACCCTCTCCGAGCCGAGCGACATGTTCTTTTCCGACCTCGGCGACCTGTATCTTGCCGATTCGGCATACAAGCCAACAAGCGGTTCTGATAGCGCAAAGGGAAGGATCATCGCCACCGATGAGAACTTCCAGCTCAAGTTTACTGTTGAATCCCTCGATTTCTCCGGAGTCCAGGACTGGCTCGACACGAAGAACAGCGAGCTGAACACCGGCGCGATCTCCCAGGCGGATTTCAATAAGATTACAAACCTCAGCTTCAACGGTCCTACCGGCGTTTATGTTGACGTTGACGAGGGAGAGTCCACAATCTACGTTGCGGACAATTCCAACGACCGCGTTGTTGCATTCACAGTCGACGAGATCGGCACCGACGAGTACAAGACCTCCGTCGGCAAGGTAAAGGTAGTTTATACAAGACCTGACGCTTCAATGTACGATTCTTCCGTAACGTTCAACCCCAGCAAGGTTCTGGTTGACGCTGCGAAGAACGTGTACGTCTGCATCAAGTCCATCACAAAGGGCGCGGCAGTGTTCTCCAAGGAAGGCGACTTCAACGGATATTTCGGTGCGAACCGAGTAGAGGCTACCGGCGAGGTCCTGATGAACGCATTCTGGAAGCTCATATTCAGCCGTGAACAGGCAAAGAGGATGAGAAGAAGCGTTCCTGTCGAGATCTCCAACTTCGACATCGACTCCGATAACTTTATTTACACAGTTACCGAGTCCAAGTCTGCGGATACAGATATCTTAAAGAAGCTGAACTCCGCAGGTACGAACATCTACACAAACCTGGGCTACTCTGATTACACATTCGGCGACGCGCTGACCAAGTACTACAGAGGTCAGACCTACTCTTCACAGATAACTGATATCGACGTTTCCGCAGACGGAACGATCAATCTGCTCGACCTCAAGACCGGACGCGTGTTCCAGTACGACGACGAGTGCCAGCTCCTGTTCATCTTCGGCGGCATCGGTCAGCAGAAGGGTACGTTCAACATCGTAAACGCAGTTGAGAGCCGCGGAAGCAATGTGTATGTACTCGATGGACGTAAGTGCTCCATCACGGTATTCAAGCAGACCGAGTTCGGTTCCATCGTTCACAACGCTATCGCGCTGTTCAACAAGGGCAAGTACGAGGAAGCAAGACAGCCGTGGGAGGAAGCGCTCCGCCGCGACAGCAACTACTGGCTGGCATACATCGGTCTCGGTAACGCTTACCTGAACGAAGGCGACTACGATACCGCGATGAAGTACTTCTACTACAACTCCAAGTCCGGCTACAACGACGCGTTCAAGAGCTGGCGTATGAACTTCATCAGAGACAACTTCACCGTATTCGCTATAGTCATTCTGGTGCTTCTGGTAGGTATCTACGTGCTTTCCACCTGGAGGAACAAGGTACGTGCAAGGAAGCGCACAGAACAGGAAAAATTGTTCAAGGAACGCAATAAAGGAAAGGAGGACGTCTGATTTATGAGATTCAATCTTGATATGCCGGCATGGAAATGGCCGTTCTACATCATGCGTCATCCGTTCGAAGGCTTTGAGGATCTCCGCTGGAAGAAAGCCTACAACATGAAGGTGGCTCTCGTCATCGTTGCGCTGCTCTTTATCGTGAGCGTGTGCAGCGAGCTCATGACAGGCTTCCTGTTCAATACCGCAGCGGTAAAGATCTTCAACATCGTTCCGATCATAATCCGCACAATCGTAATATTCTTCACATGGGTAATAGGCAACTGGGCGCTGTGCACACTGTTCGACGGCGAGGGTACCATGAAGAACATCTGCGTTAACACCGCATATGCTCTCGTTCCCTACATCATCGGTCAGGTTATCAACATTATCCTCTCCAACTGCCTGCTCAGAACTGAGTCAGCTTTCATCACATTCGTTTCTTACGTAACGATCCTCTGGACTGTGGTGCTGCTGATCTCCGGCATGAAGACAGTTCACCAGTATTCCATTCCCAAGACCCTGCTGTTCATGCTTATCACCATTCTTGCAATGGTTGTTATCCTTATTCTTCTGGTACTTCTGGTTTCCCTGTTCCAGCAGGTTTACGTGTTCATCTACTCGATCTACACAGAGCTGCTGTACAGATTCTCCAACCTTGAGCCTACAGCCCTGATCTTCATCTTTATCGGCGTTATCGCTGCTGTCATCGCGATCATTGTCGCAGCGTACACCGCTTTCGAGAAGCATCAGATCGCTAAGGAGCGCAAGAAGCTGAAGTCCTGACGAACAAGAACATTAGCGAGCCTGCTCCCCGGGATGGGGAAAAGGCGTAAATATAGTAAATGGTGGTGTAAAAATGCTACATATCCGCAAGAAAATACTTGTCGGTGCACTCTGCGCGAGCATGGTGCTTTCGGCAAGCCAGAGCGTTGCATGGTCTGAGAGCAACAGCATGACGGCAGAAGCGGGCAGCGCAGAGGCAGGTTCGGAAGAATCCGCCGCTGATACCGCGGAGGCAGAGACCTCCACTGCGGAGGCTTCCACTTCCGAGGCAGAGCCTGTGGAGGACGAGAAGCAGCCTATCCAGGAAGATGACGTTCTTGCTGAGTGCGAGCTTGCAGCTTCAAATGAGAATTTCGAGCTGCTGGTGAACACAAAGACCGGTCTGTTCGCATTCCGCACGAAGGACGGCGACCACATCTGGTGGAGCAATCCTTACAATGCAGACGACGATCCTGTTGCGAACAACTCCAAGAAGGAGGATCTCAAGTCCTCTCTCGTGATCAACGCAGTTAAGGTAACAGATACCGAGTCCCCGTCGACAACGGTGCGTTCCTGGAAAGACAGCGTAAATGCGATCGTTGAGACCGCAGACGATATCAGACCGGGTCTTACCGTTACAATGGTGGACAACGGCTTCCGTGCCGAGTACACATTCCCGAACGAGGGTATCACGATCCCTTATTACATAACTCTCGAGGGTGACTACATTCAGGCTTCCATCGCCGTGGACGAGATCACCGAGACCGAGAGCGATCCCGCTCTGATCCAGGAAAGCTCACGTTCCGTTGTTGACGTGAACCTGCTCCAGGATCTCGGCGCTGCTTTCTCTGATGAGGAAGGCTACATCATCACACCGGACGGCTCCGGCGCGGTGATCAACTTCAACAACGGAAAGAGCAAGGCAAACGAGTACACACAGCGTATCTACGGAAGAGACCTCGCAAAGAGCCAGGATATGGCTCCTGCAAAGACCGAGCAGGCTTACCTGCCGGTAATGGGTATCGTCAGAAATGACAACGCCCTGCTTGAGGTCGTTACCGAAGGTTCCGCGTACGCTACTGCGAGAGCAGCGGTTTCCGGACAGAAGTCCACAAGCTACAATTCCGCATGGTTCAACTTCCAGCTCCGTGCTACTGACACTTACTTCATGGGCGGTCAGAATGCTTCCGCGCTGAATGCTTACCAGGAGGACATAATCCCCGAGGACAGACTGACAGTCCGCTACTATCCTATAGTTAAGGACGACGTAAGCTACGTTGACGTGGCTAAGCGCTATCAGCAGTACCTCGTTGAAGAGAAGGGCCTCACCAAGAACGATAAGGAAGAGGCTCCCCTCTACCTCGACATCTGGGGCGGCACCGTAAAGGAGCAGTCGATACTCGGTTTCCCAGTGAAGCTTGAGACAGCGGCTACCACTTACGAGCAGGCAAAGCAGATCCTCCAGGAGCTTACAGCAAACGGTGTAAGCAACATCGTCGTTTCCTATGAGGACTTCAACGCGGCTGGTATCACGAGCCGAATCTCCAGCAAGGTGGATTATTCCGGCACGCTGGGCGGCAAGAACAAGTGGAACGAACTCAAGAGCTACTGCGACGCAAGCGGCATCATGCTGGCTCCGAGCTTTGACCTGATGAACTACGAGCGCAGCGGCAACGGCTACACCAAGACCGGCGCTTCATCAATCGCGATCACCAAGGCTTACGCTACACAGGGCGTTTACGAGCTGGCGTTCGGTACTCCGCACGACACACGCTCAAGCTGGTACATTCTCTCACCGTCTTTCTATGAGAGAGTTTACGGCGAGGTAGTTTCAAGCTGCCAGAAGGACGGCATCACAGCGATGTCCGTTGCAGAAGGCACAAATATGCTTTACAGCGACTACACCGCGAACGTTTCCAGATACACCTCCAGACAGCAGGCTGTCAATAACCTCATCAAGGGCTACGAAATGATCAACCAGAGCGGTATGACGTTCGTATCCGGCGCGGCTAACGACTACGCTCTGCCTTACGTTGACTATCTGAAGGACGTTCCGCTCTACAGCAGCAACTTCGATGTTTACGACTACGATATCCCGTTCTACGAGATCGTAATTCACGGTTACATTCCGTACACCACCAAGGCGAAAAACGCAAGTTCCAGCGCAGACGAGCTGTTCGTTTACTCTGTGGCTACAGGCACTCCGCTGCACTACGAGGTGATGTATCAGGATCCTAACGAGTTCACCGACTGCTCTTATGATGAGCTGTTCTACACTCACTACAGCGGCTGGCTGAACGACATGACGGCTGAATATAAGCTCATGCAGCAGTATGTGCTTCCTCTCACCGACGAGACCATCGAGGATTTTGAGATCACCGATGGAACTCATTACAAGACCACCTTCTCCGACGGCACAGTCGTTGAGGCGGACGTAAGCACCCTCCAGATCTGGGTCAACGGTACCGAGGTAAAGCTTTCCGATTTTGAACAGAAAGGAGCGACAACTGACTGATGAGTGAAGAACTTGAATTAAGCGGAAAGAGCGAGAACACCGCTCCCGCAGAGTCAGCTGCTGAACCTGCCGCAGAGCCGTCACCGGCTCCCGCACTGGTTCAGAGAGTGTCTGCTCACAATACGGCCGCCGCTGCTGCGCTCAATGCAGCAAACGAGGAGGTCGACATTCGCCGCAAGGGCGGTGAAAAGGCTCAGGTCAAGATCAAGACCACAAAGATCCCCTACGAGAAGAAAAAGGGTCTTTACGGCTACGGCTTCATAGCGCTCTGGTTCATCGGAACACTGTGGCTGTTCATCATGCCGGTACTGACCTCCCTGTGGTACTCGCTGTGTAACACCAAGCTGCTTGATAAGGCAGGCGCGCTTGAGGTAGGCATGACCTCCGCAGGTATCTACACCGAGTGGAACGGCTTCTACAACTTCACTAAGGCGTTTACGATAGATACCACCTTCCTTCCGAAGCTGGGTACGGCGCTCGGCGAGATCCTTCCGAACACCATCGTAATCATGATATTCTCCCTGTTCATCGCGGTTATACTGAACCAGAAGTTCAGAGGAAGAACGCTTGCAAGAGCGATTTTCTTCCTGCCGGTTCTTATCGCGACAGGTCCTGTAATCAGCGTTATCAACGGTGATATGACCTCCCAGGGCGTATCTGACGCAGCACAGTTCTCCACACTGTTCAAGACAGACCTTGTTACAGAGCTGATGGAGTTCCTGGGTATCTATAATCTGAACCAGACGTTTACAGACATCATTAAGGACATCACGTCCGGCGTACTGAACCTCGTATGGAACTCCGGTATCCAGATACTGATCTTCCTCTCCGCACTCCAGACCATTCCGCCTTCTGCAAAGGAAGCGGCAAGCATCGAGGGTGCAACCGCATGGGAGTTCTTCTGGAAAATCACTTTCCCGTACATCTCGCCGATGATCCTGTCTAACCTCGTATATACCGTTATCGACGCGTTCGTATCCACCGATAACGTCGTAATGGAATACGTTCTGGCACAGTCCAGGAACTGGGAGTACGGCTATTCCGCAGCGCTTGCGTGGATCTACTTCGCAATAGTAGGTGCGTGCCTCGGTATTATCTGCGTGATAATCAACCGGTTCGTTTACTACGAGAATGATTAAGGAGGTTAGAGAAGTGACAGATAAAGAATTTGAGCTCCCCACAGAGGGAAATAATGTTGCTGATCAGCCTGCTGAAAACGTAACATCTAACGAGTCCCTTGAGAGCAGCGCCGCAGCGATTGCGGACAGCTTCAAGCAGGACGAAAAGACGGTTGTTGAGCCTACAGCCGAAGCAATCGCAGAGACCATCGCCGACATCAACTCTGACGCAGCGGTTGCAGTAACTGCAATGCCGACCAAGGCACCCAAGAAGGAAAAGAAAAAGAAGGACGAGTACCGTGTGTCTAATTTTGACATCATTAAGAATTATCACAGGTACACGGCAAAGGAGAAGAAGCATTACAGATACCTGTTCTGGCATCGTATCGCCGCATATGTATGGCCGTTTTTCAGAGCAGTCATCATCTTCGGTCTGAGCTTCGTAATCCTGTATCCTATCCTTTACATGATCTCCACCTCTATCCGTCCCCAGGCGGAAATGAACGACCCCTCCGTAATGTGGATTCCCAAGACGATCCGCATGGAGAACTTCGTCGAGGTATGGAACGCGATCGACTACCCGGGCACTCTGTGGAACACGCTGATACTGAACATCGTGTCCTCTGTCCTCCAGGTAGGTACCTGCGCGCTGACCGGCTACGGTTTCGCGAGATTTAAGTTCAAGGGCAAGAATTTCTTCTTTGCACTTGTTCTGCTCCAGATCATCGTTCCTGTACAGATCATTCTTATCCCGCAGTTCTCTCAGTTCAGATATTTCGATATCTTCGGACTTTTCAACGCGCTGATGGGCGACTCCATCAACCTGGTTGATACGAACCTTTCGATGTACATACCGGCGCTCATGTGTAACGGTATCCGTGCGGGATTGTTCATCTACTTGTTCAGGCAGTTCTTCCGCGGACTCCCGAAGGAGCTGGAGGACGCTGCGTACCTTGACGGCTGCGGTCCGTTCAAGACCTTCATCAGCGTTATGGTACCGAATGCAGCAAGTTCATTCCTGACGGTATTCATCTTCTCCATCGTTTGGTACTGGAACGACTACTATGTATCCTCGATGTACTTCACAAAGGCGAACACGATTTCGCTGAAGATCGACGGTATCGCGAACATCATCTCCATGTACCTGACCGGTGAGGTCGGCGTTGCCTCCGACTACATCGTATGGATGGAAGCAGCCTGCCTGCTTGCTATCACACCTATCGTTATCATGTACATCTTCTTACAGAAGTACTTCACCGAAGGTATCGCAAGAGCGGGTCTCGCAAACTAATTCCACGGCAAAAGATTCAGCCCCGGGGACACTCGGGGCTGTTTATTTTCATTTGCGGGGAATACTATTTGTGTAGCTTACGGAAAGTATTCATTTGACACGAAAGAGGCAGTATGAAATTTGTTGAGATTTTCTCGGACGGTGCATGCAGCGGAAATCCAGGGCCTGGCGGCTGGGGAGCGATACTCCGCTGCGACGGATACGAGAAGGAGATAAGCGGCGGGGAAGCGCACACAACGAACAACCGCATGGAGCTTACCGGGGTGATACAGGCGCTGTCTGCGCTGAAGTACCCGTGCAAGGTGAGAGTCACCACAGACAGCAGGTACGTTGTAGACGGAATTACAAAGGGGTGGGCGCAGGGCTGGAAGAAACGCGGCTGGAAGAAGTCCGACGGCAAACCCGCGCTGAATCCTGAATTATGGGAGCGCCTGCTTGAACTGTTGGCGATACACGATGTGGAGTTCGCGTGGATAAAGGGGCATGCGGGTCATGAAGAAAACGAACGCTGCGACAGGCTGGCAGTTGCTCAGCGGGATATGTATTCGGGAAAATAAAGAAGTCCATTGCGGTTGAACGCAAGGGGTCAAGTTGTTGAAAATTAGAATTTAGCGGTGTGGTGTGCTTCCGAAACAGTCCACCGGACTGTTTCGGAGGAAAGGCTCAATAAAGAC